>Ga0224506_10000041_pt1 | contig 133923 bp, 110 predicted proteins | sample SF_Jan12_sed_USG_2_FD_169108 | JGI IMG/M metagenome (GOLD analysis project Ga0224506, IMG submission 169108) | Sediment microbial communities from San Francisco Bay, California, United States - SF_Jan12_sed_USGS_8_1 | ecosystem: Environmental > Aquatic > Marine > Sediment | place: USA...
AATATCGAAGCCAAACACTGGCATTACATGACACAACATTTTGAAAGCCACTTCAAAGGCCTGGTCGGTTCCGCTTTCAAACTTAAACAAGCCTGCCAGACATTAGGCTACCTGCGAACACCGGGCTTAACGCCCTGTCGAGAACGATTGCCTTAAACACTAACACAACAACACCCCTTCCTGTATTCTGTAACCACCGATAGCTGCACTCGCCTGCAATAAGGGCATTCACGTAAAAAGACCGCAGGCACCTTAATTTTTAAAATTTCGTAAGTTATAAAAATACTTTGAACTTGAATAAAGGGATTTTTTGTTATGCTTTTATTAGTGTGGGTGTCTAATTTATTCGTTTTGAACTTGAATAAAGGGATTTTTTGTTATGCTTTTATTAGTGTGGGTGTCTTATTTATTACTTGAATAAAGGGATTTTTTGTTATGCTTTTATTAGTGTGGGTGTCTAATTTATTCGTTTTGAACTTGAATAAAGGGATTTTTTGTTATGCTTTTATTAGTGTGGGTGTCTTATTTATTACTTTTTTTTGAACGAATTGTTATATGCTTTTGCATAGTTCTTTAATGATTTCTCTATTTGACCCAGACCAAGGTTTTGCGCAATAGTCTAATGCCTTTGTCTTAATGTTTTCTAATTCTTCTGCATTTTTACTTGAAACTGCAGATGCCATTTTTATTTTGAACTGGGACACTTTATCTGATGTAATCCATTCCTGATAATTACTGGAATTAAGGTTTTTGAAAACACTTTCCGCTGTACTGTACTGCTCTAAAAAAGGTAGTGCCTCAGTAGTAATTAAATGGTTTAATATTTCCTCAACATTATTTCTTGAGAAGTCGTCAAACCTGATGCTTTTTGCTGCCAAATATATGTTTATTGTGTACTTGTTGTGGCTAGATACATTCTTAAATAGATCCTCAATCAATTTGTAAAATGCAAATACACGGACTGATATTGAGAAAGAACTACTATCCTTAACCACATCTATTAGGACTGCATGTTTATCACCGCTTGCTTGCGTTTTAATAAACTCTCCTAGACTTCCAACTTTATCGAACCCAAGTCTCTTGAGAATATTTGGGGCAAGATCTTCAACTTCTTTTCGTATTTCAGCAATTCGCATATCTATGTCTATTTAGGCACATAACAGTTAAGTATATAGCCATGGCCGTAATATAATACGCCCATGGCCATATATCCTTTATTTCTTATTTATACTGCTACTCTAATAACAGTATAAATTTCAAGTAGTTATTTGTTCTAACAACGAAAGCTAAAGACTACTGAGATATACAGATGTGGGCGTATTAAATTGTGCCCACCAGATAAGCTTGGTTGCTTTTTTATTTATTATTAATATCAGTAACTTAGTAGATTTGCAATCAATACTTGCTTCTTATGTTCTTCTGCTGCCTTTTTTGTCTTGTAGATCGTGATTTTTCATTTTATAGTTTGAACTTCTTAGAGTTTCTACGAGCACCCAGTCTCAGGCTCTTAATGCATTGGTGTTTTTTTATAAACATGTACTGAAGATAACTATCAGTGATGAATTGAGTTTTGCTCGATCAAAGAAACCAAAACGTTTACCTGTTGTTCTTTCCAAACATGAGGTATCAACACTTTTTTCATTTATAAAAGGTGAAACACATCAACTCATGGTAAATTTAATATACGGTTGTGGCTTGCGCCTCATGGAATGTATTCGTTTGCGTGTACTTGATATTGATTTCGATTATCAACAGATACTTATTCGTAATGCTAAGGAAAAAAAGGACCGGGTTGTACCTTTGCCTCATCGCCTTACAATACCTTTACAACAACAGCTTTCTGGTATTAAGTCTTTGCATGATGATGACCTTCAGCAAGGTTTTGGCGAAGTTTTTTTGCCAGTTTCACTTTCTCGTAAATTCTCTCAAGCTAAAAAGGAGTTCCGATGGCAGTTTGTATTCCCTTCAACCAAAATATCAAGAGACTCCAGATCTGGGGTTTATCGGCGACATCACATCCATGAAAGTGCATTACAAAAGCATATAAAAAAATCAAGTGATATAGCAGGCATCAATAAAAGAGTAACTTGCCATACATTGCGCCATTCATTTGCAACCCACCTTCTTGAGTCTGGTTCTGACATACGCACGGTGCAAGAACTACTGGGACACGCCGATGTATCGACGACGATGATTTACACCCATGTATTAAACAAACCGGGTATCGGTGTTGTCAGTCCGTTTGATACGCTTGAGCTTGAAGCAGCCAATTAAGCGGTGTCTCACTTGCCTGCTTTCATTGCCGCCATAAAGTTTTCTGCCAGCGCGACATAGATCGGTTTTTTACAGACGAATTTGGAGGCTCCGGTGGCTATTAGTGAGGTTGCCATTAAGGCAAACACGATGTCTTGGTTGTCGACCATTTCCATGACGATGATGAACGCGGTTACCGGGGTTTGGACCACGCCGGAAAAGTAGCCGACCATGCCGAGCAACACCACAGTGGTCGCCAGACCGGCCGGAAACAACAGCGACAAATCACTGCCTAAACCGGCGCCACTAGCCAGCGATGGCGCGAAGATGCCACCGGGTATGCCGGTTAAATAGGTAGCGGTGGTGGCGGCTAATTTATAGACCGGGTACATAAAACCGACATTGTTTTCGCAGCTGGTGCTGGCGCTGCAGCTAACGATTTGCTGGGCTTCGATATAGCCGGTGCCGTAAACCTGACCGCCTGATATCACACCTAACACTGCCACCACCAGACCTAATAAAAAAGCTGTTCGGTACGGGTAGTCTTTTACATAAGGCCGTATTTTTTTACCGGCTGTAATTAATATCTGGCTGAAGCCCCCGCCTAAGAGTCCACCGAGTACACCGCTGACGATAACCGCTAACCAGAGCAGGCTTAAATCGGCTTCTGCCGGAACCCGGCCATAGTAGTTGTAATTGGTCTGATGAATAAAGATAGCCGTCATGCCAGCGAGTATGACGCCGATTAAAATCATGCTGATGCTGCGCCGGTCAAACTCGCGTGCCAGTTCTTCAATGGCAAACATGATGCCCGCCAGCGGTGTATTGAATGCAGCAGCCACGCCGGCTCCGCCCCCGGTTAAGATCAGTCCGCGTTTCATGTACCTGGCTGAGAGATGAGTATATTTACCCAGGTTGTACATAATGGCTGCACCGATGTGCACGGTTGGTCCTTCCCGGCCTAATGATGCGCCACAAAATAAACCGATCAGTGATAAAAAGATTTTACCGATCGCCACTCGAATAGACAGTAATCTATCGGTTAACGATGGCCCGCCTTTGTCTTCTATCGCGATGATGGTTTGCGGAATACCGCTGCCTTCTGCACCGGGGAAAAAACGCCGGGTTAAATAGACCGTAAATAGCAGACCAAACGGTGTCATAAAAAAAGCAACAACAGGCCAGCGTTGATATATTGTGTGAAAAGTGTGATCGGCATATTCAGCCGAGAGCGCAAAGATAGCCGCGACAATACCGACTATAACCGCCCCGCCCCAGAAGATGATACGGGTTTTCCATTTTTTGAACTGAAAGTAATGGTGTTTGTGTCGGCGGATATAACGACGCATTTTATTTCCCGGTTAATAAAGAATTTTTACACTGTTTTCATCAACGATATTTTTTAAGCGGTTGATCAGCTCATCTGTTGGTTGCACATTCCAGTTTTCATCGAGTGCCAGTGTGGCTCTGGCTTGATCGGTTGTATAATGAATCCAGACCGGGCAATGCCCTTCTGTAAACGGTTTAAGAACATCGGCCAGACCTTTGATAAAACCATTGGCTGCCTGTGCCATATCCAGTTTAATATCAACCCGTTTAGCAAAGCGCTCACGGGCACTTTCGATGTCGTAGATTTTTTTTGCGGTGAGTCGATGCCCGCCAAAATAATCATCGTAAATAACCGTGCCTTCTACCACCATTAATTTATCTTTATTCATCAGGTAGCCGTATTCTTCGTAAACGTCTTCGTAAATTTGTACTTCTATACGCGCCGTTCGGTCATCTAGCACGGCTGAGACAATTTTGTTGCCGGATTTTGTACGCCGGGTGCGCATATCAACCATTAAGCCAGCTAAACAATATTCTGTTTTACTCTTTCTGGCGCGGTAGCCGTCAGTCGGTGCTTCTATGATGTCGTGCAGTTTTATAAACGTACATTCGGTAAAGTGACGCAGCTCTGCTTCGTAACGTTCAATCGGGTGGCCGGTTAGATACAGCCCGAGGGTTTCTTTTTCGGCACAGAGACGGGTTTCATCATCCCATTCGGCTGCTGTGGCTTGTTCGATAGGCGCCATATTGAGGTCTTCATCGGCCGCGCTGCCAAACAGATCATTCTGTCCCAGTTCAAAGTTTTTCTGATGCTGGTCTGCCATCTGGCTGGCTTCTGGCAGGCGCGCCATTAATGTTGCGCGATGCGGCCCCAGCTCGTCCATTGCGCCAGAGCGTATCAGCGCTTCCATCACCCGCTTATTGACTTTGCGGCTGTCAACCCGGCGGCAGAATTCGTAAATGTCTTTATAAGGGCCGGTGTCACGGCGCTCGGCGATCACTGATTCCAGTGCAGCTTCACCGACTCCTTTTATTGCGCCTAATCCATAGAGTACGGTTTTATCGTTTTTAACACTGAACTTTATTTCGGAGCTATTAACATTCGGCGGCACCACTTCCAGCCCCATCAGGTGACAGTCTTCGATCAGGGTTACCACTTTATCGGTGTTATCCATATCGGCCGATAATACCGCGGCCATGAACTCTGCCGGATAATGTGTTTTTAACCACATGGTCTGGTACGACAACAAGGCGTAGGCAGCGGAGTGTGATTTGTTAAAACCGTAGCCTGAGAAGTATTCCATCAGATCGAAGATGCCGGCGGCGGTTTTCTGGTCGATGCCGCGTTCGGAGGCACCTTGTTCAAAAATCAAACGCTGCTCGGCCATTACCTCGGGTTTTTTCTTACCCATGGCACGACGTAACATGTCGGCACCACCGAGAGTGTAGTTAGCCAGTACCTGAGCGATTTGCATGACCTGCTCCTGGTACAAAATAACCCCGTAGGTAGGTTCTAGCACTGGCTCCAGATCAGGATGCGGATAGGCCACGTCGGCCCGGCCATGTTTTCGGTTGATGAAGTCATCGACCATGCCTGAACCCAGTGGCCCCGGTCGGAACAACGCCACCAGCGCAACAATGTCTTCGAAGGTATCGGGCTGCAGGCGCTTGATCAGATCTTTCATGCCACTGGATTCAAGCTGAAAAACAGCGGTGGTATTGGAGAGCTTGAGCTGGGTGAAGGTGTCTTTATCATCCAGATCAATAAATTCAATTTGTAACGGCTGTTCTGATTTTTTTGCCCGCGCAGTGTTAATGTTTTTAACAGCCCAATCGATAATGGTCAGGGTACGCAGCCCAAGAAAGTCAAACTTGACCAGACCGGCGGCCTCCACATCGTCTTTATCAAACTGGGTGACGATGCTGCTGGAACCTTGTTCGCAATACAGCGGCGCAAAGTCGGTCAGTACCGAAGGTGAGATCACCACACCTCCGGCATGTTTACCGGCATTACGCGCCAGACCTTCGAGCGACAAGGCCATGTCGATCAGGTCACGCACTTCCTCGTCTTGTTCGTAAGATGTTTTAAGTTCATCGGATTCAAGCAACGCCTTGCTTAAGGTCATGCCGATTTCAAACGGAACGGCTTTTGAGATCCGATCAACAAAACCATAAGGGTGTCCTAGCACCCGGCCAACGTCTCTGACCACGGCCTTGGCAGCCATGGTGCCATAGGTGATGATTTGTGAGACCCGGTCGCGGCCGTAGGTGCGGGCCACATAATCAATCACGCGGTCGCGTCCATCCATGCAGAAGTCGACATCGAAATCCGGCAGTGAGACACGTTCGGGGTTAAGGAAACGTTCAAACAGCAGGTCATATTGCAGCGGATCAAGATCGGTGATCAGCATCGCATAGGCGACCAGCGAACCGGCACCGGAACCACGACCCGGCCCGACCGGCACATCGTTTTCTTTAGCCCATTTGATAAAGTCGGCGACGATCAGGAAGTAACCGGGAAAGCCCATATCGATGATGGTTTTAAGCTCGAATTCTAATCGATCGAGGTAGATCTGACGTTGTTGCTGATAATCATCTGCCGCTGGATTTAGCAGTACATCAAGTCGCTTTTCCAGCCCCTGATGCGCAACCAGCCGGAAGTAGCTGTCGATGGTTTCATTGTCTGGCACCGGAAAGTCCGGCAGAAAACTTTCACCCAGTCGAATTTCTACACTACAACGTTTGGCTATCTCAACCGTGTTGCTCAGTGCCGATGGAATATCTGCAAACAGCTCGCACATTTCTTCGGGGCTGCGCAGGTATTGCTGATCGCTGTAGTTTTTATCGCGGCGCGGATCATCCAGTGTTCTGCCGGCTGAAATACAAACACGAATTTCATGGCCGTCGAAGTCTTGCTGTTTTAAAAAACGGGCATCATTGCTAGCCACAACCGGGGTCTGGCTTTGCGCTGCCAGTTGCACCGCGGCATGAATATAAGACTCTTCATTGGGTCGCCCGGTACGCTGCAGCTCAAGGTAGAAGCGGTCGTCAAAAATCGAACGCCACTGTGTTAAATACTCGGATGCCAGTTCAGTATTGCCAGCCAGTAAGGCCCGCCCTATTTCTCCTTCGCGGCCGCCGGATAAGGCAATAACACCTTCAGAATGTTGCTTAACCCAGTCAATTTCAACCACTGGCTGGCCACTGTGCTGACCTTGCAGATAGGATTTGGATACCAGCTCGGAGAGATTGATATAACCGTTATGATTTTGCGCCAGCAAGACCAGTTTATGCGGCTCTTCATTGCGCTCGCGGGATTGCACCAGCACATCAACACCGATGATCGGTTTGATACCGGCGGCACGGGCGGCCCGGTAAAATTTTACCGTGGCGAACATATTGCTTTGGTCGGTGAGCGCTACTGCCGGCATGCCTTTTTTTGCGCAGGCCTTCATTAAAGGTTTAATACGAATCAGGCCATCTACCAGAGAAAACTCAGTATGCAGATGTAAATGTATAAAAGAAGGTTCCATATTTCCTGAGGATCAAATGATCACGGCAAAAGACTAAAGAATTGAAAGCTATGGCTGCGCCAAATACAGCCTCATCATAATGCTTTTTCTGATCCAATATAAGCCGTGACGGTGAAAAACTGACAACTATTTTAGCATCTCACATCACTTTAACAAAGCAACATAAGCCATTGATTTATATGAGCACCAAACTTAAAGTACTTTCTTAACTGGAGAAAAAGTCCTTCTGTGCAGCGGGCATGCGCCGTGTTGCTGCAAGGCCGCGATATGCTGCTTTGTGCCATAGCCTTTATGGCTTTCAAAACCGTATTGCGGATAGCGCTGATGCAGTTCGATCATCTGCCGGTCCCGCTCTACTTTGGCCAGTATTGAGGCTGCGCTGATCGCTTGCACTTTAGCATCACCCTTAACAATGGCTTCTACCGGGTATGCGATATCCGGGCATCGATTGCCATCAACTTCGACCTTATCGGGCGCGATGCTCAAGCCTTCCACAGCCAGTTTCATGGCTTTCATGGTGGCCTGCAAAATATTGATCTGATCGATTTCTTCGGCACTAACACTGGCCACTGACCAAGCCAGAGCAGAGTCTTTGATCTGTTCTGCGAGCTGCTGACGCCTGCTCTCACTGAGTTTTTTGGAGTCGGCCAGTCCGGCGACCGGTTTATCGGGGTTTAAGATAACGGCTGCGGCCACAACAGATCCTACCAGCGGCCCTCTTCCGGCTTCATCGACACCGGCCAAAAGTAAATCAGAATTCATCAACTACTCGTTTAAAATTAAGGTAAAATGCCCGCACTTATTTACTGCGCACAAAAAACAGCCGACTTCGGTTTTCTGGCTGGCAGTGCTTTTTTGTTATTGTATCGATTCGGAGTTTAGATTGCCCGTTAAAAATATCATGATCAGTGCCGGTGAGGCTTCCGGTGATCTGCATGCTGCTAATTTAGTCAAAGCCCTGCATAAACTTGATCCCACCATCAAGGTCAACGGCATGGGCAGCGATAAAATGCGCGAAGCTGGCGTTGACTTGCTATACGACTGTCGCGATATTGCTGTAATGGGGATTGTCGAGGTGCTGGCTAAATGGGGCACGATAATGGGCGCACTCAATATCCTGAAAGAATCACTGGCGAACAACCCACCAGATTTACTGATCCTGGTTGATTATCAGGAATTCAATATGAAGTTGGCGAAAGCCGCTAAAAAACTCGGTATCAAAGTCATGTTTTACATCGGTCCGCAAGTCTGGGCATGGCGTTCTCACCGGGTCAAGAAGATTGGTGCAAAAATCGACATGATGGCTGTGCTGTTTCCGTTTGAAGAAGACTTTTATAAAAAAGCCGGTGTGCCGGTGCGCTTTGTCGGCAACCCGCTGGTAGACGAAGTCAAAGCCAGCATGACAACAGAAGCGGCTAATGCGATGTTCGGGCTCGATGCCTCGTTAAAAACCATAGGCTTGCTACCCGGCAGCCGGCGCAGTGAAATCTGCCGACTGTTACCGATTCAACTGGCATCTGCCCGCCTGATTCACCAGCAATACCCTCAAACTCAGTTTATTATTCCGCTGGCTAAATCGGTTGATATGCAACAGATTCAACCACTGCTAGATGAATATGCGGAGCTGCCTCTGCACATCGTGCACAGCCATATCCACGATGTCATGCAATGCAGTTATGCGGTGATCACCGCCTCTGGTACCGCGTCATTAGAAACCGCTTTAATGACCACGCCAATGGTGATTATTTATAAAATGTCTAATCTCAGTTATAAAATTATGCAGCGCATGATTACCATTGATAATATCGGTCTGCCCAATATAGTTGCCGGCAAACAAGTGGTAAAAGAATTACTGCAGGAAAATGCCAGCGCAGAAAATATTTCCGACGAAATTCTGCAGCTGCTAAATGATCAGGATTATTACCAGTCCATATACTCGGAGCTGCAACTAATACGCAGTAAATTAGGCACATCCGGTGGCTCTGAACGTGTCGCTAAACTGGCTTATGATATGTTACAGGCCGATTTTAAAGCCTGATTTAATCAGATGAGATAATACAGACGATGAACTTTATAGACTTCCCCGGCGCTTTCGAGCGACAGCTGCAACGCAAGTTCAAGCACTCTGCTTTGTTTGCCATTGATCAGAGCACTATTAACGCCGACAGTATTATTCTGGCGCGACAGCAGGACAGCGAAGAAGTCGAACAGTTTATGAACAGTTTTCGCAATGTGGTTGAGCGTGCCGTGGCACTTAAACCTAATGAACAAAGCGATGTTATCTTAAAACTGAAAGAAGATCTCGACCAGCACTATCAGCACTGCTGTAGCTTGCAGGGCGATATGTCGAAGATCAAACAGGCGCTACAAACCTTACTGCAAGCCATAATGTCAGCGGTAAGAAATGGCGCTGGCAATGACCTGACCGCACAGACAAAACTCGATGAAGAAGAGACTGCCAGAGCAGAACATTTTCGACTGCAGGAGTTTGCCTTCATTGCAGACATGATGCGCGAATCACCCTCGATAACAGCTGATGAGCTAGCCCTGTCGTTACTGACAGAACCAATGAATGTCGTCAGTGAAACACTTGAGCTGTTTCAGGCGCAGGAACTGGGCGGATTAATCAGCCAAATACACGATAGGTTTTCAACGCTGAATGATGACACCATTAAACCCTATCAGGACAAACTGCAGGCAATTTCAGAAAAGCTGACCCAGACTGCGGATAGCTCGAAACAAAATTAAGCAAGCTCACTCTTTATTACTCTTACAACACTCACCTGTTAATCTACTGGACTCGCCCCGGTTTTAGCTGTGGCGGCCCAGATTATTTACCGATTATTGACTTCTACGGTATCGCCCTCTATTGTGGAATAAGCGCGCTGGGCAATGAAAAATCTCACAAGCTGTATCGGCTTTGTTATTTTCTGCAACACAGGTTTACTGTTCTGGCTTCAGAGCTAACCATAAATATTATTCTGCTAGCATTAATTCAGGGAGTACCGACATGATAAGAATCTGTTTACTACTTTGTTTTATTTCACTAAGCTATGGCTGCAGCTTAAAATCATCCTTCACGGAAAGCCCTGCCAGCTGGACTCCTCCCGGCATAACATTATCTGCCAGCGCACAAACAAATCATGATGAAGACAACACACAACTTGAAAACCTGACAAGTACATCAGCCTATGCCGGCTATGCGCGAGCAAATCTGATAGGCGCAGAACAAGAAAACGATAAGCAGCAATTAAAAGACAATGTCCGGCTGCTAATTGCAGGAGATAGCTGGGCGTTTTTTGACATTATCTATAAGGCCACAGAAAACAAACTAAAAACATTCAATAATAACTACAACATTGAATACCTTAATTATAGTACCGATAAAACCGAAACCTCATTCCCTGAATTACTGGGCATACCGGGTGCTAAAGTTATTCAGTGGCAGCATAAAAACAACAGCCAGATGATTATCAATGCTCTCAGACAAAACAGTGACAGCACTGTTCTGGTTTTATACCTTACCGGTAATGACTGGTTTAGAGCGTATGAATGCGATGATGAAGATGGCAATAGAAAGCGCTACCAGAGCATCAGCAAAAATTTGAACAGACTTGTTTCCGATATTTATGACAGTATCACTAAAACAGAAAAACGTGATTTTCACATAGTTGTTCCCGGCTATTCAAAACTGAACTTCGAACAGTCACTGAAATTCTCGGGAAATAAACGACGTTACAAACTATTCGGCTTTGATAATAAACGCTGCCCGATGAAAGACTCAAGCAGAACCATCAATACTGCATTATCCGGGTTTTTAAAAATCATTGAGCACAATCTGATGAAATTAAACCCAGCAACAGGCCCTAAACACATTCACTACATTAATAACTTTAATTTATTTAATGACAATGATGACGAGCCTACTCCAGTAAAAAACATGTTAAATACAAGGATAGAGTATCTTGGTGGCATCTACACAAAATACCTTTTTATCGACAGCATTCATCTGGGAAAAAAATCACAACATAAAATCGCTGAAAAGACCATGGAATATATTCTGGATAAACAATTAATCAAATAGATATCACGGTGCTGTAGATCAGTAACACTCTCTGAGCATAACGGTTTTAGTCAGAATCAGTCCTGGGTTGCCCAAGTATCAGGCGATAGGCCGCATCAAGCTGGCGTGATAGTTTTATGTTTTCACTTTTTTCAAATAAATAATCGGCAACATAGCTATTGCCAATATCCTGATCAGAAAAACAAGCCACACCTGCATCAGTAGACGCTGACTGACAATCACAACCCGGATCACAATCAAATCTTTGTGAATCAAGTTGATACCAGCAACTGCTGTTGTCCGAAGTCCCACAAAGCTGTACATTGGCACCATTTTGACAACCTGAAATGGTATCGGTGCAGCTTGTAGATGGCGCCACACCACCGAACGCACCATTATTACCTGCAGGGCAAGCCTGTAGAAAACCAAGTATGACTGCAATCATAAAAATACGAAACTTTATAAGCGTAAGCATCAATCCCTTCCTCTGGTTTATTTATCTATTTATTTAAACTCATTTTTTATTGATGATTGTTCAAGACTTAAAATTCAAAATCAATAATCTCTGTTGTTTTACTGCCGGTAACTAGCTGTTGTTTTTTTACTTTGCCATTTTCAAAAAACACCAGCGCAATGTTTGGGCAAGCTGAAATCAGGCGTTCACTTTTTTTAGCCGGTACACCTTTTATCGTCAGCTTCCAGACTGGGTATTTTTTATCATCTGATACCAGCCACACCAACCAGCGCAGATACCATGGTAATAGTTTGGTTGAGCGCAGCCCCTTGTGTGTTTCTGTATGTTCAAGCAAGCCGGCCAGCCAGTCAAGAAAGCGGCCGTGTTTCGCGCTGTTTTTCAGCGCACTGCTGGTTAGCTGAAGAATATTGATTTTTTTACCATCTGCCTGATAATGACCGCTGTTCACAAACGAGTAATGCACATCGCCTGAAAGAAAAACAACCTCGTTAATATTCATGCGCAATAACAGTGTATCCATAAAATATGAAAAGCCTTTTTTATTGGCAATCCACGATTCAATATCCAGCTTACTGGCCTTTACATTAAGTTTTCTTAAAAACCATTGCAGCTTCTGCACAGGATCAAAACCCAACACCGGGGTTGCTGAAATAATCACCGGACTACCGCTTAGTTGCCGGGTTTTAAGTTCCGCCCAGGTCATCCGTAACCAGTCCAGTGCATAGCGATCCATTAATTGTGCCGGTGAATCAGTACTATCAAAGTCTCTCTGAGTACGGGTATCCAGAATAATCAGTGGTGGCGATGTCGGTACTGAAAATCCCCAGCCTCGGTGCTTCCACATCTGCAGATCAAAACGCTCTGCATAATCACTGTCTTCAGGATCGGCAAGATGCCGAACAACCGTGCGCACAAATTCATTTCCATACGATTCAGGATGGTTTCCCCAGCCCTGAAAAGCCCAGTATGCTGCCAGTGCATTGGATACTATACGTCGGCCGGCCGGACTATAACGCACCTGATCGTACCACTCTCTTGTGATATTCCAGTCGTCACTGACTTCATGATCATCGAAGACCATATAGCTTGGGATATTTGCCAGTACTTTTCTAACTTTTGGCAGGCTTTTACAAAAAGCAACTAACTGCGGATTATCCGCTTTGTCTTTATTATCAAGTTTCCAGTTCGCACAGTTTCCAAAAACAAACAGATACATAGCTGCGTATTCAGAAAAACTGATCAGATGATTACTCGCCTTATCAGAAGAAAAGCCGGTGCCAAGCTGCTGCAGTTTATTCATTCTGGAGTCGGATGCCAGCTGCGATGGTTTTTCTATTCCCGGCGCGCCGTAATCGTAGCCAATTAAATCAACGGCTTTTTTCTTTAAAACTTCCGCCAGAGAAGTCGCCACATCATCTGCATAAATCTGATCACCGGTTAACATCAGCAGAGCGGGTCTGGCATGCAGATCTGTACTGTTACTATCGAGCTGATCAGACAATAATGACAAGGCATCGATATTGATTTCATTGCCGTTATCATCAAACGATAAACCGTGTGGTTTACGACAGGAGCCATGCGCTAGTGAGCTGAGTTTTGTCGTGATGAAAAAACACGGCGAGTCATGGCCCGTTAAACAGACCTCAGCCAAGTCAACTGCTGCATCCGTGTGGTTATTCCATAACTGATAGTACAGCAGATCATCAGAGGGAAATTTATCCGAGTCTTCCGGCCAGGCTTCAAAAAGCGTTACCCAGAGTTTATTGCCAAGCTTATGACTTGTTAGTTTGCCCTTGTCACTGCTGCCTATAGGTTTTTTATTGCGGTCGTTGACCTGCAGCGTGTAATCGATAGCCACGCTGCTGGCGACAAATACACAAACCCGGTTTTCTGTAACTCGTCTGAGCATCGGGCCGGCCAGAATTTCAGGAAATTTGTACATTATTAAACTCCATTTATGCTGCACTCATCCATTATTAGTTAAAACCAAATCAAGTCTGCTAACTGATACCAGTGACTATGGCATTTTCTAGCTTTAACAAACAGTCAGAGCTTATAGCCTTGCAGCACTATATTACCTCTGAGGTATGCGTGACCTTTGCAAGTGTTGAGTTGATCAAAACCACAGCCTTGTAGGTGCACCGTAAGATTGCCGCAATTATTATTCGTCACATTAAAGCCAATAATATTACTGCCGCAGCGATCTTTTGTTTTGATTTCTGGCTCCCCGACCATGCCGACCAACTGATAACCTGCATCAACACATTTTTTCACATGAGTATCTGCATTAGTGCCACATGAATGATTTGTAAAATCAAAACTTCTTACAAATTGTTTGCTTTCTTTTTTTATATTTCCTTGATCAGAGCTGTCAGAGACTTCGGTGGTTAGATTTGTTGTTATCTCAGGGTCTACGGTGATTTCGATGTCGCCAAATTTGGCGGTGCCGCTTGCGCCAATTAAAAACCGGTATGCCATTACCATAATGACCACCGCTACCGACAGACCAATAACTGATTTTATTATTTTGTGCATGGTAACTCCCTTACTCTATAGCGATTGCATAATCTAATGCTGCTGCTAAATTCCTGAGCTTATTTAGCAGTGATTATATTACCCTGACAGGATTTTTATACAATAGATAATTGGAATCAGCAGCTGATTAAATCAGCGTGAGGATTAACCACGAAAAAAGCAGGTATATGGACAAATGTATTGATTAATAGTCTGTAATCGTTTGATTGCAGCAGAAGATAATAGCAAAAAGCCTTTTGTAGCCGTCAGCTATTACCAGAGATAATGTGAAATTTATTTATCAAGCTCTGCGCCACCTGGCTTTAACAAGGCAGGCATATAAAAGGTTTTGTATTTTTCAATCATACCAACCGCGCCGACATTGGTCAGCTCTTTAACTCTGCTGGGCGGATAACCTAATTCTGCAAATGAAATATAGGGCTGGTCTTCCTGATGGCATTGTTTGCATTGAACTGGCTTTTTGCTCACCTTGCGATGAATAACCCGCTTCATTTGTGATTTTTTCTCAGGCGTCAGAAGATCCTGCTTGGTTTTATAACTCTGTGCAAACGCCATTTCTTTTTTTCCATGAAGGAATTTAATCTCTCCTGAGTCATTCTCAGCAGGTGCAATTTTAGCCCCGTAGTTTCCGTAAACCGGGTATTGCCTTTTAGCATCTTTGCTGGCATTCAGATCTTCTATCTTAATCAGATCCTTAGGGTTATGTGCTATCTTTCCGCTGTCTTTATCATACCATTTGAAAAGCCAGGGCTTTGAGTCCTTATCCGGCATCGAATGGCAGGTTTCACAGGCCAGATAAAACGTATGCATATTTAAAAAGCTGCGTATTTCTCTGGATTCATCATGCGGCACATTACCGTGACACTGAACACAGGTACTTGCATTATCTTTCTGAATATTAAAACCGATGTGATGAAAACGTCCTTCCATATAGGGCTGGTCAATCAATCGGTAGCCGAGGTCTGTTTGTTTTCGATGTGTTTGTTCTGCAATTAATTTATCGAACATCTGATCTTCTTTTGACTCTGACATGCTCAGCTCTTCAATTGAAGCCGCCGCATCTTCTTTACCTTCGAAGCCGAATATTAACGGAAACATGAAATAGCCATACCAGACAGTAAAGATCATCAGCCCGATGACATAAGACTTGAATACGATGCGTTTCAGCTGCTTTACCATCCGTAATGCTCCCCTGCAAAGTGCTGCGGCTTGATTTCTTCCTCCAGCCCTGCTGCAATCATAACCTTGACATAATCAGCGTAATGCTCGTGAATCATTTCATCTTCGGTCAGGTAACCTGTAAGCCAGACTTTGGCTGCGGGAAATTTTTCCGGTGCGTAATGCACGTTATACCAGTGTACAAAAAACAGGAACAAGACAGCCAGCAATGCTTCATCTGTGTGCATGATATAGGCGGCATTGAGTACAATACCCGGCATGATGTGAGAGAGCTCATCTCGCCACCACAATGCCACTCCTGCCGGACCCAGAATCGGGATACCCCAGTATGGCGCAAAATAATCAAATTTTTCACGCCAGGACATGCGCTCATGGCGCGGTGGCCTGTTGGTAAAATAAAGCAGATATTTCCATAAGTGAATAATATCAATTAGGTCTTTTTTATTAGGAATCATTTCCTGCGAAAAAAACTCTTTAATAATATTTAGCGGCGTCAGACGATTTTCCTGTTTCAGTTTGCACAGGTGATTTTGATAAAATTTAACCATCCAATAGATAGTATGGTAAACAAAGAGGCCCAGTAAAACCGTGCCGGCAGCACGGTGTATCAGTGGTGCGTATTCTGTCCCTCCCATCATGTCGTAAATAGGTTTTGCCCACGATTCATCGGCGTGGCGCAACGGAAAACCTGTCAGCGCCAGTAATAAAACTGAACTGAACAAAACCACATGCTGAACACGCTGATGTGCAGAAAACCGGTAGAAATAGCGCTTACCATCTTTGTATACTATCGGATCATATTTAGACATGATAACGCCTCCCTATTCTTCTCGTGATTTGACTGACTTATGATGCGGCTTGTTATCTTTAAAGAACGCAAAACGCGGAAATAATCTTCGTAACAATTCAAGGAAGATAAGTGTCAGGAAGAAGTACAGCACTATCGCCATTAATGCCTTGAAACCCATCAGCATATAAAACTGTAACGGGTATTTTTCACGGTCATAAGTAACATGTGTCTGGAAACCGGCAAGCTGTTCACTGGCATTTTTATGACAATCAGATGCTCTGCAGGTATTACCAACATTTGAAGGATGAGTCGATGATGTAGCGACGGTTTTGGCTTCAATCAGGTGATTGTTTTCACCTTCAACAACATGACAATCGATACAGTCCGGCGTTCTTTCTGAACCCAGCGCCACCATCTTTCCGTGAAAGGTTTGCTTATAACTGGTTACAACATCATCCAAATCGTGTCTCTTCCTGAACTCAGGATCCTGATGACATTTTGCACAGACTTCGATAATTTCCTTCGAGAAACGTGTTTTATGCAAACGTGATGTTATGTGCTCGTAAAAGTCCTCTGCAAAATTACCTCCTGTATGGCAACTTTTGCAGCGACTTATACTGCGTTCAGAAACCCCATGTTTTGCCACGCCTTTAAAAACTGAAATCGGCCGGTATAAAGGCTGATCGTGGCAGTCTTTGCAGCCGGGAAAATCTTCAGCATGTTCTTTTTCCTTGCCATCGGCATCAATTTTTCCATGTACACTTGAGGCCAGTGTCTTAGCGATACTTTTGTGGGAAAATTTTTCTTTACCGGATGGCTCAATCATATGACACTGCTGGGTACAATCGACTTTTTTGGCAGGTTTGTGTGGAATTCTGTCTATATCGGTATGACAGTCACTGCATTGATTACGGCGGTGAGGTCCGCTTTCGAATAACTCACTATTGATATAAAAAAGACGAAATTCACCTTTTTCATTGATTCGACTTAAACCACGATGTTTATGACACATCATACAGTTAAGCTCATTCGCCATTGCTAAATCTATATTGACATTAAGCAGAAGAAATATACTTAATAGCGGAAAGATTCTCTTTGCACGAGTTAGATAATGCATCGTCTTAGCCTCATGCTATTTTCAAAAGCACGAAAGTAATCAACGATAAACTGAGGAATCGACACCACTATGACAACAAGGCGGCATAATGCTGTAGTGAAAGCTAGAGGACTAATGCTCCAGATAAAGGTTTTATCTGCACAAAGTATTTCATCATTCCCTGAACCACAATCAGTTTTTTGTAACTGCATCGCGTACCACCTTTTTTATTATTTTATTTTTCTATCTGTAGTTTAAACCCTGAAAAAGAACTCGTCTTTATATTAGCACCTGCGCACATAATAATATTGACACATATCAAAACTAATGCTTTAGCAGTCACCTTAGTACATTCTCATCAGGTACAAAGAAGTCGCTCCTACTGCACCTTTTAATAAAGCGATCTGAGCTAACTCAGCTAGATTAATCACGGTTACAGAAATATCAGCCAAACCAGAATAAGAAGCGGTATCATCGCAACCAGAACGCAAAGCCACCATACACACTTGTCGCGATACCTGTCAACGGGCTTAATCATTGTCCTCTCCCCCTAAACGAAGATTTATATAAGCGTTACCGGTGCCAAGTAACAAATAAAAATATTTATACCGATAGCAAAATCATACTCCTGTTTTGAGCCGAGTTATTTTGACTCGGATAAATCTTTTATCTTTTTTATATAATTATTGATTAAGATCATTATTTTTTATTTCTGCCAATAAACCAGTCAGTCAGGCTGTAAAAAATTCCACAAAAAGCAGACCAAAAACTGGTCATGATAAACCAACCCATTAATGACCCCGCCATGCCATCCTTATCAACAACAGCAAATAAAACCGTTCCAACAAAGAAAACAATAATCCAGATTAATCTGTTGTAGTCCACACCTTCAACCTCAAATGACGCACAATGGTGACGATTAAGTATCGCTCTATTATAAGCAATAGTAACTGCAAATTAGTTTGCTGCAAGCCCTAGTCAAGATAGGTAGTTACCAGAGATTATTGTTACTGGTGAAGATATGTGAGAAGTTTACAGATAAAAAATAGAAAAAGCACACGGCAAGGTTAAACCAGCAAATATCAAAATGTAGGCTTTTTAGTTTATAGATATCATCAAAGCTGACGATAGCATTTATATTGAGCAGCCAACATTAATGCCAGATCGTTTTATAAGCTCATTATTATGATAGTTCGTATTTTTGTATGCAGTTAAATATTAAGCAGATACTGCGAGCGGCCTGCGACTGAAATCGAACATACTATCAAGATTGCAGCGCCTGATGGTTTGGTAGAGCTTAATTGCCAAGAACAATACAGATGTGTCTGTGATAGCAGTATATTGACAATACTGTTAGCGCCAGATTTATCTGATAGATCAGAACTGTTTAATTAAATATACCCGACAAATTTAGTCTACAAAATTTAATTCGAGAAACACATCACCTACATCGGCGGCAAATGCAATGACAACCGTTTTGCCATCGCAGGTGTGATCAATAACATGATTTTCCCCTGTCAGTATATGCGGCGTACTCATACCAATTTCCAGCCCCTTTTCTGACAAAATATTTTTTGCACCACCAACAACCATATTGGTCAGCTCACCGGTTAAGTCAATAGCCGTTTCATTAATGTCATCAATCTCATCACCAAATATTCGCTTCACCAGATCAATAACAAAGGGCTTAGTAAAACTAAGCGCCATGCTGCCTTTGGTGTCATCGCCCGACATTTCCATCAGACCAGTCACATCTCCCATTGACACGTTACCATTCTTAACTTTTGCCATTCCTGGCACCAGCTTGATCCCTGCCATGATAGAGATCGATTTTAACAAAGAGTCCAGTAAGGCGTTTATAACCAGTACATCTGTCATCGTTTACCTGCACACTGTTTATGTGCATCCTTTATAATAATAATTGTAAGAGCTGAGCTACGTCAGTTATGAAAACCACCGTCTATTTATAGTCTTTATTTCTTAGCTTTCAAGTTAAACGACGGATTTACAGATTAGTCTGAATATTACTGTTTTCATAGCTAATATTCAGCTAACTCATTATATATACAAATATTAATGCCAATAGCTGCTTTATTTGACAGTTTAATACATTTCTATTCAGCAAGCTGCAGATCAGGGATAAAGCCTATCTTGAAAAGTGACTTTAACTTCAATTGAAAGCACTTAAATCATCCATTAACTGTGTTAATAAACACACTAATAGTATCACGCTCACATTGTCCATTTCGTGTCCAAAACAGCTGATTATTAATAGATACGGAAAAAACTACTGTAAATATCCATAATGTATACAACCAAATCATAGACACTACATAAGTTATTTATTTGTATATATTACATAAACTTAGCCGCAATTAACAGATCATTTAATAGCCGAGAATACTGCTTATAATAAGAGTAACGTAAGTATTATCGGTAATTTGTCTGAAAAAAAATCAAAATTACCTACACTTATAAGGCATTAAGATCATAAAACAGTTTTATGACATTGAAAACAAACGTGATGTTTTCAAGCATTTAACGATGTTTTAGCTGAAGTAGCACAAACCAACATCTTAATTAGATTTACAGATCAAGTTATTCAACCGGATGAAAAACTATTTGTTAAACATTTGAGTCAGTCAGCAGTTGTTTCGCTGAGGTTTGCTCGTGTTATCACCACGAGGCAATAATGGCCAGTTAAAAACAACGGCTGCTTTAAGTGTTTTAAAACAGGAAAGCGTGATCCATTTCTGATCACAGCGCGGCGATGTTATTGATGCCGAAGGAACCCTGTAAAACAACATTAAATAATAGTTTGGAGTCACCGGAATGATCCGCAATAAAATATTTACTACCGTCGTGGTTTTATTAATGCTGTTGAGTGGCGCCACGTTGATTACGGCAGCCCCACCTGCAGAGATCGGCCAGGGCCATAACCCTCGAGCAGAAAAAACTTTTCGTCCTGACAGTATTCTTGTCAGGTTTAAACCGGGCACTCCGAGTGAGGATGTCGCCACAGCTCATGCCAATATCAACCCCAATGCGGTTAAAAACTATCGCATACTAGACGGGCTCAAACAAATTACTTTACCTCCGGGCATATCAGTCGAAAAGGCACTGGAAAACTACCTGAAAAACCCTAATGTGCTTTATGCTGAACCGGATTACCAATACCCGATCAATGCTGTCGCAAATGATCAATTTTTTAATACCTTATGGGCACTCAATAATACAAGTCAGCAAATACCGCCTGCACCCTATGCTGGCACAAACGGCACAGCCGACGCCGATATCAATGCCCAGGAAGCCTGGGACAATGTCATTGTGCCACCGGCAACTGGCGCGTGGAACAATACAACCGGCGGTTATGCTGAAACGGTTATTGCTGTTATAGACAGCGGGGTTGATATTGACCACCCTGATCTGATTAATAATATCTGGACAAACCCTTATGAGAGCGCAAGCCCTAGTGGCGCTGACACAGATGGCAATGGTTATGTCGATGATTTACATGGCTGGAATGGTGTTAATAATAACTATGACCCAAATGATAGCGGTACACATGGCACACACGTCGCGGGTACCATCGGTGCAGAAGGCAATAACTCATCTGGTGTGATCGGTGCTGCCTGGCATGCAAAAATACTGCCTTGCCGAGCAGGAACAGGCTCAAGCATTGATATCTCAGCAGCTATTTCCTGCCTTGAATATATATATACATTAAAGACTGACTCAGTCAATCCTGTTAACATTATCGCCAGTAATAACTCTTGGGGTGGCCCGGGCTATTCCCAGGCACTTTACGATGCCATCGATGCAAACCGACAGGCTGGTATCCTTTTTATTGCTGCAGCCGGTAACGACTCTGCCAATAATGACGGTGCAGACGATTACCCAACTAATTATCACTTACCCAATGTGATCTCTGTTGCCAGCACTACCAATACCGATGCAAAAAGTGGCTTTTCAAACTACGGCCGTCGCAGCGTCCATGTTGGCGCTCCAGGTGAAGATATATTAAGCACCTATCCTGTTGGATCAGGTAATTTTACAGACTCAGATTACACAGTATTTAATAATTACTCACTGGCAAGCGGTACCTCAATGGCCGCACCACAGGTCTCTGCGCTGGCCGCTTTAATTTATACGCAGGACACAAATCGCGACTGGAAAGCCATTAAAAATTTAATTCTGTCATCGGGTACTCCAGTCACAGCCATATCCACTAACACAGCAACCGGTCGCCGGGTTCGCGCCTGGGATAGCGATGGCACTGGTGCACTGACTTGTGTTAATCAAACCGTTAACACCACGCTACAACCACAAGCTACTTCGTCAATTGTTCAGGGTGGTAAAATTGGTCTGGCGGTATTGAACATTAACTGCGACCTTCCGGCAGGAAATGTACTTGTCACCTCATCAGGCGGTATTGCCGACACGGTTTTAGTTGATGACGGTAATGGTTTTGATGTTGCAGCGGACGATGGCATTTATTCTGCTTACTGGAATGCTCCGGCAGTCAACGGCACTTATACCCTGACCTTCCCGGATGGACAAACTGCAACGGTAACTGTTGCAACAGGCTTAACACCTTATCGTCAGCCACAGTCGGTAACACCTGTTTATGAAACATTTAATGATTACTCTGGTGCTATCACGATAGGCGAGAATGCCTATATTTATCTGAGCACCTGGTTCCCAATAAAGTTTGGTGACGACAGTAGCGGCTTTAACACAACTTATATCGGAAGATCCGGTATCAGTTTTGAGTCATTTCCGTATGAAGCCTTAAATGGTACTCTGCCCCATTCAACACTTAATACTCTAGTCGCTCCGTTTTGGGATGATTTAAATTTATTAACCGGCTCAATCCATATTGGTCTCACTGAAACAACGCCAAATAAGCATGTTATTGAATGGCGCAATGTACAGCACAAAAACCATAGCGGCACCGTTAAATTTCAGGTTGTATTTACAGAAAACAGTTCTGATATTTACGTCAATTATTTCGATAGCACTTTCGGTGACGCAGCCTATGATAATGGCGCATCAGCCACTATTGGTATGCAGGTTCATAACTCTAGTGCAACGCAATTTAGTTATAACAGCGCGTCGATCGGCGATAACACCTCTTACTTATGGCAAACCAATTCCGGTGCCCCGACGTCTGTTAATGCAGGCATTGATCAGAATGTAACAGGAAACACCACGGTTAATTTATCCGGCAGCGCTACTGACCCTGATGGCGGTGTGATCAGCTATTCATGGGCGCAGATTTCAGGCACAGCCGTTAGCTTAACCAATGCCAATACTGCAACACCAAGCTTCACTGCACCTAATGTAACAGAGGCACTGAGCTTCATCATGACCGCTCAGGACGATGCTGGTTTTACCGGCAGTGACCAGGTCATTATCAATGTAACGGCTGCGCCAACCAGTGGTGTATTACAGCTTGTAAACAGCAGCTATAGCGTGGCTGAAAATGTCACCACCGCAACGATTAGCATAAGCCGTAGCAGTGGCGCTACCGGTGCAGTCTCGGTGGATTATGCAACAGCGGATGGCACAGCAACGTCCGGCTCCGATTATACAGCGGCTTCTGGCACGCTGAACTGGGCCGATGGCGACAGCGCCAATAAAACGTTTAACGTCACGATTACCGATGATGTGGTCGATGAAACAGATGAAACGCTGGCAATAAACTTAAGCAATGTTCTGGGCGGTGCAACCTTAGGTACGGCTGCTGCAACACTGACCATTACCGATAACGATGAACCTGGCAGCCTGAGCTTTAGTGCCGCCACTTACACTGTATCCGAGAGCGGCACGTCAGCTACGATTACGGTTAGCCGAACCGGTGGTGCTGATAATGCAATTGCCGTTAACTATGCCACGACTAATGGAACAGCCATTGCCGGCTCTGATTATACGAGTGCTTCAGGCACGCTGAACTGGGCAAATGCTGATAGCGCCGATAAAACTTTCACGGTAGCCATTACAGATGATGGTGCTTATGAACTCGATGAAACCATTGCACTATCATTAAGTGGTGCTACAAATGGCGCATCTCTCGGTACCAGCAGTGCAACACTGACTATTACTGCCAATGATGCAGTACCCGGCACACTAACGCTAAGCAACACAGCTTATTCAATTGCTGAAAATGCCGGCACAGCCACGATTACCGTGAGTCGTACTGGCGGCAGCGATGGCACCGCTTCGGTTGATTATACAACGGCTAACGGCACTGCGACCGCCGGTAGTGATTACACCGCCAGCTCAGGTACCTTAAACTGGGCGAATGGCGATGCTGCTGATAAAACCTTCACCGTAGCCATCACTAATGATACAAACTATGAGCCTGATGAAACGATAGTTATTGCATTAAGTAATGTGGCGAGCGCTGCCCTGGGTACCAGTGCAGCCACGCTGACCATAACTGATAATGATGCGGTTCCAGGCACACTGGCTTTAAGTAATTCAACTTATTCTGTGGCAGAGGACGTTGGCACAGCGACGATTACGGTTAGCCGCACTGGCGGCAGCGATGGCGCAGTCTCGATTGATTTTGCCAGCGCCAATGGCACAGCTACCGCTCCTGGTGATTACACAGCGACCTCTGGTACATTAAACTGGGCGAATGGCGACGCTACTGATAAAACCTTCACCGTTGCAATAGACAATGACACGGCATATGAACTGGATGAAACCATTGCCTTAACGTTAAGCAATGCAACCGGTGGTGCCGCGCTAGGCACCAGTAGCGCTACCCTGACTATTACTGCTAATGATGCCGCGCCGGGTGATCTGGCTTTCACTGCGAGTACTTATTCAGTCAATGAAAACGGCAGCTCGGTGACGATTACAGTTAGCCGAACTAGCGGTAGTGATGGTGCTGTATCAGTCAATTACACCACTGCCAATGGCAGTGCAACGGCCGGTGGTGATTACACTGCCAACTCAGGCACGCTAAACTGGGCAAACGGTGACGCGACCAATAAAACCTTTACGGTTTCTATCACTGATGATGCTGATTATGAAGGCAACGAAACGATTGCATTGAACCTGAATACTGCCACAGGGGGTAGCAGTTTAGGCACTATCAGCAGCGCCACACTGACAATTATTGAAGATGAAACCGCTCCACTGGCCGGCACCATCAGCTTTAGCAACACCAGCTATACCATCAACGAGGAAGCCACTGTTATTAATGTGACAGTCAGCCGTATCGGTGGTACTGCAGGTGCAGTCAGCGTGAATTATCTTACCAACAACATCTCGGCCTTTGCCGGCGTCGATTATAACGGCGTTAGTAGCACGCTGAATTGGGCAGATGGTAACAACACTGACCAAACGATTGCTATTACCTTACTTGACGATGCGGTTTATGAACCAGCAGAACAATTTAAGATCACATTAAGTAATGCCAGCAATGGTGCGACAATCGGAAATAATATTGCGACCATTACCATCAGTGCCAATGATGCCGTACCAGGCAGCTTAGGTTTTAGTTCTGGTGGTTATACCGTGCAGGAAACGATCACCCCTGCCAGCATAACGGTTAACCGTACAGGTGGTGCAAACGGAGCGGTTTCGGTCAACTATGCAACCAGTAATGCTACTGCGATTGCAGGCAATGACTACAGTGCTACTAGTGGCACATTAAACTGGGCAGATGGCGACAGCAGTAGTAAAACCATTTCTGTACCGATTACTAATGATAGCTTGTATGAACTCGATGAAACCGTTACTTTGACGCTAACCAATCCATCGGGTGGCGCCTCTTTAGGCAGCGTTATTACAACAACGCTTACTATCGCTGCTAATGATGCGGCACCGGGTACTTTAAGCTTAAGTTCAGCGACCTACTCTGTGGCTGAGGACGGTGCAATTATCAGTATTACCGTGAGCCGAAGTGGCGGTAGTAACGGCGTAGTATCAGTCAATTATGGCAGCACAGACGGCACTGCAGCTGTAGGCACCGATTATAGCCTTACTGGCGGAACGCTGACCTGGGCTGATGCTGATTCTGCCGACAAGAGTTTCACTATCGGCATTAACGATAATGCCATCAGTGATGGTGATAAAACACTGACCATCAGCTTGCTTAATAACACAGCCGGCACAGCACTGGGAATCAGTAACGCAAGCCTGACTATTATCGACAATGAAAGCAGTAATCAGGCACCTGGCGCACCCAATCTGGTATCACCATCTGACGGTGCAACCGGTATTGATGCATTCAATATGTCTTTCACCTGGGACACCGTGACCGACCCTGATGGCGATGCGGTTAACTATCAGTTGTTCTACTGTGAAGACCAGAGCTTTAACGGCTGTAGTGCAACACCGGTCAACACCTCGCTGAGCTCTGCTTCGATGATGTTTGGAGTCAGTGGTGGACTGGGTCTGGCACTGGTTGGTATGGTCTCAACGGCTTCCAGAAGACAGCGTATGTTTAGTATGTTTGCAGTGATCCTGATGGCACTGGCATTCTCAGGTTGTGGCTCACCGTCGACACCACCGGCAAATCCGGTCTTTAGCCAGATCAGCTATTACGCCGGAGACGTTTTACCTGGCAAGACCTACTACTGGAAGGTGATTGCGATTGATGGCAATGGCGGCCAGACCAGTAGCCCAGTCTGGCAATTTACGACCAACTAATCGATGCAACTGAAAGGGCTCTGTCAGAGCCCTTTGTAGATACGGCCAGCATTAGAAGATGCTGTGCCAGGGTGTCGCAGATCCAATATAAACAACGGCTAGTGCTCATAACAATCCGATCAAATGAACTTGTTATGACCCGATCTTCCCAACATTAAGACTAAGACTAAGACTAAGACTGATACAGATAATTTGAAATAACGCGATTAAAAGCCGCAAAGTCTATTGGCTTTACCAGGTATTCTATGACCCCGGCCTGCTTTCCTTTTGCTACATCATCAGCCATAGCATTTGCGCTGAGCGCAACCACCGGCAAATTTTTATATTGATCCTGCTGCTTTAGCTGATGGCAAATTTCAAGACCATTGATATCCGGTAAATTAATATCCAGCAGCAGTAAATCAAATTCATTATCCTGTAATTGCTGCAAGCCAGCCTGACCAGTCATTGCCGTTGTCAGTTTAATCTGTTTATCCGCGCTTAATAATTGTTCAACGATGATGATATTTGTTAGTTCATCTTCTATATACAATACATGATACTGACGTTCAGGACTGACAGACTTCTGTTCTGGCAAGTTTGCTTGTGATTGTTCATGCAGTTTTTCCTGAACACTCTCCGTGTTAGCTGGTGGCAGTGTAATCCAGAACGTACTGCCTTCACCTTTGACACTCTCGCAGCCAATTTCACCGCCCATTTTTTCAATTAATTTTTTTGAAATAACCAGTCCGATGCCCGTGCCTTCAATCCTGTGTTTATTAATATCGAGTCTTTCAAACGGCATAAAAAGATGACCAATCTGCTCGGCTGATAAGCCATTGCCAGTATCAACAACAGACAGCTTTATTCTGCCATCACTGTGCTTTTTATGTCTTATCGAGATCGTACCAGACGCCTTGTTATACTTGATCGCATTTGACAGTAGGTTAATGATGACCTGCTTTGTTTTTATGCGGTCAGCCAGTACCATTGCATCTTCATTTTCTGTTTTATTATAATCAACAGAAATATTACTTGAATGCAATTCCGGCTCAAGCAGCAACAACGCTTCGTTGATTAATTGCACCAAATTAATCGTCTCGGATTTGATTTTTAAGGTATTACTTTCAATCGATGACAGATCCAGTACTTCATTGATCAATTCAAGCAGGTGCTCACCGGCATTAATAATTTCATTGAGATTTGATTTATGTGTTTTGCTTAACTTCTCACCATCATTAAGCAACATCAGTTTGCTAAAACCGAGAATAGCATTCATTGGTGTGCGCAGTTCATGACTCATGCTGGATAGAAATAATGACTTTGCCGCATTCGCCTGCTCTGCCTGCCTTGCTAAAAGCAGGTTATGATTGAACTGGCGATTAAATCGCAATGAAGAAGCGATAAGCATACCCAGATACGCAAGCCCCATTAGGGCCATCATATTGGAAATGAAACTGCTGTCGAGAAAAAAACGGATTGACATCGGCAATAGCATTAAACACAGATAGGTTAAGCTAGTGGCTTTATCAAATGACATCGAACTGATTGATGCAGCAGAGACACCAGCAAAAATAAAAGCCATGAAGACCTGATAGACAATTTCATCTGCCGGAAACACATAGACAATCGCCAGCCCCCAGCCAATGCCCGTCAATGTAATACCGCTGAAATAGAGTCTGTAACAAAACCGTGGATTGTTGTCTCTGACTGGCGACATTTTATAAAAAACCGCGCTGCCAAATCGGTATATCACTGACAGCAACATGAAGCTGCTCCAGATAATAATATTCGACTGCTCAACCGCTGAAGACCACAGCACCAGATCCAGCACCAGAACATTCAGAAATACGCCTAAAACGCTTATATTGGTTGAATTGTAGAGTAAGGAGTTTTTTTCTACGAGTTGATCAATGTTTGTTTGAGATAAGACGTCAGATTGCATCAACACACTAAACCGCTAGAGATTACAGATATTTCAAGTGTAATACATTTTAATGCATAATTAATTGTTCTGTCGTAAATATATCGATCTTAACTCAGTAATTCTGAAATCTCAGCAGCGCTGACAGGTCTGGATAAATAATAGCCTTGCCCGCGACCACATAGCTGCTGATTCAGACAATCCAGCTGTTGCTGGGTTTCAATACCCTCTGCAACCACCGACATACCCAGACCATGTGCCATGGAAATAATGGTTGAGGTAATTTGCACATCATCATTATCATCTGGTATTCCCATAATAAATGAGCGATCTATTTTTAAGGTATCAATAGGCAGCTGTTTAAGATAACTGAGGCTTGAGTAACCCGTACCAAAATCATCAATCGATAACCTGACTCCTTCATTTGTCAGTTTATCAAGTGTTTGCTGTACATCGGCTGTTATATTCAGAAACATGCGCTCTGTAATTTCAAGCTCAAGCTGATTAGCATTGATAGCTGATTTTTTAATACTTGATATAACATTTGAATACAATCGATTCTGATCAAAATGCAGTGATGAAATATTCACAGCGACAGTTATTTTGCCCAGCCCCTGCAGCTCCCATTCTTTTACCTGGACACAGGCTTTATCTATAACCCATTCACCGATTGCCACAATCATTCCGGTTTCTTCTGCCAGTGGAATAAACTCATCCGGTTGAATTAATCCTCGCTCTGGATCCTGCCAGCGAATCAGCGCTTCGACGCCGACAATTTTTTGCGTATCAAGCAGGTAGATAGGCTGGTAATACAACAGGAACTCTTCGCGCTCCAGTGCACGACGCATCCGTGATTCAAGATTCAGACGTTCTTGTAACTGAGATGTCAGGGCTTCATTATAAAACTGGTAGTTATTACCACCCTGATCCTTAGCATGATACATTGCAGCATCGGCATACTTTAACAGGTTGTCACCCTTGTCATCATCGGTCGGGTATAATGCAACGCCGATACAAACCGATGTAAAGACCTCCGTCACACCAATATTTACTGGACTAGACAAACAGGCCAGCATCCGGTTTGCCACATGATCAATATAACTAAGGTCATCTATATCCTGCAAGATTGCAACAAACTCATCACCACCAAAACGATTAATAGTATCTTCGCTGCGTAAACAGGATTGAAGTCGCTGCGCAACATGAATAATTAACTGATCACCAGCTGCATGCCCGAGGCTGTCATTGACCGTTTTAAAACGGTCAATGTCAACAAACAATACAGCCATCTTAGTATTTCTTCTGTGCGCTCTACTAATGGCGACATTAAGGCTTTCTAACAACGAAACCCGGTTAGGTAATTTTGTTAACGAATCATAATAAGCCAGATTATCCAGTTGACGTTCTGCTTCTCTTCTCTCATCAACTTCAAGCTGCAGTTCACGGGTCCGGATAGCCACCTGTTTTTTTAGTAGTAAAGCCAAAACAATTACTAACAGCAGCACACCCAGAAAACTCATTGCCAAGGCGATCAGCCAGCGCGGAACAGCGGCGCCAGCCGAATGATTCAGCCGTCGCTGCAGTGACTGAAAATACACAGAATTATTATCTTTTTTAAATTCTTTTAACGACTGATCAATCGCATTAAGAATGTTTTTATTACCGGGTTCTAACGACACATAATGAATATTGATAGGATTAAATATAATACCTGTTTCGACCAGATTATATTTATAGGCATTGAGTGCACCAAAAAGCCTGTTTACAACACCGGCATCCGCCTTACCGGAGGCAACACTTTCCATGACATCACTGAAATTATCCAGCTCAAGAACCTTTACGTTTAATTGAAAATTTTCTTTGAGTTTACGAAAGGCTTTGTCATGAATATTGTTGCGCATGACAGCGACTTGCTTATCTGTAAGGTCAAGCAACGAAGCAATATCCGAATCTGGTCGCTTATATATAAGCCCCCAGTTACTGATCAGCGGAATAGCGTTGTAAGTATATTTTTTTGAGCGTTGCTTTGAATAGGCCATCAAAGCAATCAGGTCGATCTTTTTTTTCTCAAAGTTTTCAAGCTGCTGTGCAAAAGAGCCGGGAACAAATTCAAGCTCCCAGCCTTTATTGTCAGCGATTGAGCGAAGCACATCCACTGATATACCCTGCCAATCTCCAGTCTCATCCTCAAATGCAACCGGCGGATTTGAGAAAACACCCACTCTTATGAGTTGACCAGGCTGGTCGTTTAATACGGCAGAAAATGCATAACCCGGAGACAACAGCAGAAAAATAGTCAGGATAACAGGCTTTAACATACGACTTGCAAACTTTATGATTATTATCTTATCAATAATAGAAGTTTCAGCGCTGTTTGCAAGTCACTTGATATTATAAGGTAAAAGTAAGCGGATTATTCTCAAGGCTGTTCGTACCACAGCAGTTCGGCAGTCCCTGCTTCTGTATCTTTCCAGTGTTCACGGTCAAACTGTAGACAACACATTCCGGCAGTTGCAAACGCGACCGCTTCAGATGATAAAGCCTGTACCAGTTCAGACCAGGTCGGTTCATGACCAATCAGCATCACCACCTTATCATGATCACTAAACTGTTTGATTAAGTTCAATGTATCAGCCACCGTTGTATTATATAAGGCATCGGTGATATTGCTATCGCACTCCCATTCTCCGGCCGTCATGGCCAGATCCATCGTGGTTTTTGCTCTAAGCGCAGACGAACAGATCACTAGGTCTGGCTGAATCGCGCGTTCCTTAAGCTGCTCTCCCATAAATTTTGCCTGTTGCTGACCCAGCTCAGTCAGCGTTCTTTGATGATCTGAGTCTGCATCCCAGCCTGACTTTGCATGACGAAATATCAGTAATGTTAATGCCATTTTAGTTCCTTATTTGGCTCTTGAAATAAACTCGCCATTTTCAGTATTAATTTTAATGATTTCACCTTCTGCCAGATATTCAGGCACCTGTACCACCAGACCGGTTGACAGTGTTGCAGGTTTGGTTCGGGCCGATGATGACGCCGCTTTCATTGTCGGTGATGTTTCAGTAATCGCAAGTACCACGAATGAAGGCAGCTCAACTGACAGTAATTGATGATCACTGATAATCGCGGTTATTCCTTCAAGCCCATCACTGAGGTATTTAAGCTCATCTTCAAGTAATTCGTCAGCAACGGTATATTGTTGGTAACTTTCGATATCCATAAAAGTACAGCCATCAGCATCTCGAAACAACAGCTGCACTGTTCGGCGGTCAATTTCTATCGATTCAACAGAGTCATCGCCTTTGTAACTTTGTTCAAATTTTTGTCCACTGACAACATCATTACCTTTGACTTTATACAGTGTATTGCCGCTGCGAGATGAGGCAGTCTGAACATGTAATTGCGTAATAAGCACCACGTTAGCGTTATGACTAATAATACTGCCACGTTTTAATTCATTTGCTTTCATTAATTTTTTCCAAAAAAAACATTACTTCCGTTTTTTATAGACTAAAGAATCTGACAGGCTTGATCAAAGCTAAGACGAGGAAGACGATCATAAACTTTGCTTTTATCGCCGTAACCAATAGCGCAGATGAAGTTACACTTCACTTTTCCATCGGGGAAAAATGTTTGATTTAACTTGTCGTAATCCAGCCCGGACATTGGTCCGCAATCGAGTCCAAGACTTCTCGCTGCCAACATAAAATACGCCGCCTGCAACGAGCTGTTTCTGAACGCGTTCTCCTGAATTTTTTGATCATTACCGGCAAACCATGAGCGCGCATCCGTATGCGGAAATAACTGCGGCAGCTTTTCATAAAACTCCATATCCATCGCAATAATGACAACCGCTGGTGCTGACATTGATTTTTCAATATTGCCTTCTGCCAGACAACTCTTGAGGCGAAGTTTGGCCTCTTCTGACTCAACAAAAACAAACCGTGCGGGACAGGAATTAGCCGTTGTTGGTCCCATTTTCATCAGTTCATAAATGTCTTCAAATATACCTGCCGGCAGCGCGATATCCTGCCAGCCATTCTGACTTCTGGCTTCTAAAAAAAGACGATTTAATGCCTGCTGATCTAGTTTTTGCTGTGTCATCTGTTGCTTCCTATAATCGGTTAATCTGTATGAAAACTATCATAAATAAGCTGAGCTAAATTCTTACTTATACCGGGTGTTTTAGCCAGATCTTCGACTCCGGCTTTACTGACGGCCTGAATTCCGCCGAAATGTTTAAGAATAGACTGCCGCCTTTTTGCCCCAAGACCGGGAATCTGTTCCAGCTGTGAAGTAGTGCGCGCCTTTTGCCGCTTGGCTCTGTGCCCGCTAATTGCAAAACGATGCGCTTCATCTCTGACATGCAAAACCAGATTAAGTGCGATTGATTGCTGGCCCGGATACAATTCGGTGCCATCGGTCATAACCAGCTTTTCCAGCCCGGCTTTACGGCCTTCTCCTTTGGCGACACCGATTAACAAGACATCATCAATCTGTAATTCATTCATCACTTCGATAGCCTGCGACAACTGGCCTTTGCCACCATCTATAAAGAGGATATCTGGCTTTTTACCTTCATTTTTTCTGATTCTTGCATAACGACGTTTCAGTGCCTGTTTCATTGCCGCGTAATCATCGCCCGGCTCAATCCCTTCGATATTAAAGCGCCGGTAATCAGATTTTAACGGGCCTTCCGGGCTAAACACCACGCACGATGCAACCGTAGCTTCGCCCATTGTGTGACTGATATCAAAGCACTCAAGTCTTGTAGGTATATGATCCAGATGCAATAAAGTCTGCAGCGCATCAAAACGTTTAAGCATGCCGGCAGCTGAATTTATCCGCGTCATCAGTGCTTTTTCAGCGTTTTTATTGGCGTACTCCAGCCAGCGACTTTTATCACTGCGAACCGAACTTGAAAGACTGACTTTACGACCACGCTTTTCTGTCAGTACATCTTCGATCAGCGTTTCATCCTCCAAACTGTCACTTAAAACAATTTCAGACGGTATCGTATTGTTGAGGTAATACTGCGGCAAAAAGGCATTCAAAACATCTGCCCGCTGCATGCTTTGCGGCAGTTTAGGGAAAAAACTTTTACTTCCCAAACTTTGCCCGTTGCGAATAAAATAAATTTCAACACAAGCCAAGCCTGCATCAGTGGCGCAAGCAATAACATCGACATCACCCACATAACCACTGACATACTGACGCTCAATAACAGCCTGTAAATGACTGATCTGATCTCTCAGTTCTGCTGCTTTTTCATAATGTTGTGTCGCTGATGCCTGTTCCATTTGCCTGACCAGATCCTGTACAACAGTCTGGCTTTTGCCTTCTAAAAAGCGAGTAACATGGTCAATATCAACGGCATAATCCTGCTGGCTTATCCGTTCAACACAAGGTGCAGTACAGCGTCTGATCTGATATTGTAGACAGGGCCGCGAGCGGTTTCTGAAATAACTTTCATCACACTGACGAATACGAAAGACTTTCTGAATTAAATTAAGTGTTTCTCTAACCGCGCCGGCATTTGGGTATGGGCCGAAATAACGGCCTTTTTTACGCTTTGCACCGCGATGCAAGCGCAACATAGGATAGTTATCTTCTGTCGACAGGAACAAAAACGGATAACTTTTATCGTCCCGTAACAGTACGTTATAACGCGGCCTGAATTCTTTTATCAGATTACTTTCAAGTAATAAGGCCTCACCTTCTGTGTGTGTGATGGTGGTTTCAACATTATCGATTTGTGCAACCAGCGACTGTGTCTTGATCGACAAGCCGGTTTTTCTGAAATAACTTGATAAGCGTTTTTTTAGATCTTTGGCTTTGCCAACATAAATAATTTCTTTGCTGTCATTGTACATCCGGTAGACACCGGGCAATGAGCTACAGTCTTTTAAAAACCGTTTTGAGTCAAAAGACGCGCTCTGCTCAGACATGATTCAAAATCTGTCTGGCACGGCAGAAAACCTGATGAAACATAGTTTCAGTCAGGCGCTTCGTCTGTGTATTGTAACGACTGCAGTGATACGAGCTGATCAGATGAAGTCTAGTGGCTTTAATATTCAGCTCGAACTCAGCCTGATGTCTGAATTTATAATCCTTTATTCGCAGACCCAGTGCCTTCAATACTGCCTGATGGGCAATGCTGCCGAGCGCAACAATCACAGCGTTATCCGCTAACTGTGTCAATTCTGCCGCCAGATAGGAAAGACAGGTTTTGATTTCATCAGCCAGCGGTTTGTTTTGTGGCGGCAAACATTTAACCGCATTCGTGATACGGCAGTTCAGCAGTTCCAGACCATCCTCTGCAGATTCCGAACTGGCAGCGCTGGAGAAGCCATATTTGTACAGTGTCTGGTATAACAGGATTCCGGAATGATCTCCTGTAAACGGCCGGCCAGTGGCATTGGCACCATGCATACCCGGTGCCAGACCAACAATCAGTAATTGCGCATCCGGATCACCAAAAGCTGCGACCGGTTGACACAGATAGTCCGGGTGTTTGCTTTTGACGTCCTGTAGAAATCTAGCCAGACGTTTGCATTTTTTGCAATGAAGATTAAAGATATGTTTTACAGGCATGAGAAAGAATAGCGGTGACTTTAATGAAGACGTAGCGGAGAACGATTTAGTTATTCGTCAGTATCATCATCTAAAATACCATGCTGAATGGCAAGCCGCATCATTTCTACATCGTTGGTTACACCGAGTTTTTCATGCAGGCGTTTACGATAAGTGCTGACTGTTTTCGGGCTGAGGTTAAGTTTTTCTGAGATGGTTGTGGTGCGTTGTCCCTGACTGATCATCAACAACACCTGAAGTTCACGTTGCGATAAGGTATCGATCAGTGAATCATTACCCGGCAGCATGGATAAAGCCAGTTGCTGAGCAATACTCGGGGCAATGTATTTCTGGCCTTTTGATACTTTATGAATAGCATCGACCATTTCCTGAACATCACAGCCTTTGGTTAAGTAACCTACCGCTCCAGCTTCCAGCAATCGCTTGGGTAAGGGACCATCACTGTGTACGGTGATAATGATGATTTTAGTATCCGGGCAGATTTTTTGTAATCGGTGAGTCGCTTCAAAACCACCGATACCCGGCATATTGACATCCATCAGCACCACATCCGGGGCTGATTTTCTGCACTTATCAAGACATTCTTCGCCACTACTGGCATCGTCGACAACTTCAATATCCAGCTGATTTTGAAGCAGACTTTTAATACCGAAACGAACCAGATCATGATCATCGACCAGCATGACACGTATAGACATTAGAACCCCGAAGTCTTGATAAATATTGGTTATTGTTGCATCCACGCCGATAATAAACCATCTGCGTTCAAAAAGACATTATTCAGACAGGCTTTATCTGTCCTGCACCCTGCACAAGTACTGTTACCAGTTTTTGTAAGGCCAGGTTATCAGGTTAACATTATAGTAACGGCTGTCGTCGCTGACTTCTGCTCCCAGCCATTGAGGTTTTTCAAAGCTCTCATCCTCGCGACTTAATTCAATCTCGGCAACAATCAGGCCCTGGTTTTCATCATAAAACTCATCTATTTCCCACAGATGCAGACCGGCTGCTATGGTATGTCGTGTCTTGTGTATTTGTGGCTTAGGGCATAACTGATCGAGCATTTCCTCAGCATCTTTTAAAGGTATCTCGTATTCATATTCAAGCCGGGTAATACCAAGGCTTGCGCTTTTGATATTGATATTGGCTTTCTGGTCTTCAATTCTGACACGCACCGACGAGGTATCAAGCGGTGCCAGATAACCCTGCCTGATAATTTTAGAACTGCCGATTTGATCGCGCCAGCTACTATCTTTTATTAAAAATTTTCTTTCGATTTCCAGTGCCATTGAAGCCGCTTTCTGTTGCCTTGTTTACAAAATTTTCTGAATTATGGCACACTCTGCGTACATCAGAAAAACTTAACTGCATTTTAAACTCGGGCCGGCAATAAATGACAACGCATAATGCAAAGCAGAATTATGAAAAGGATTTTAATCTCAACGACGAACTGATTCATCTGAACCATGCCGCTGTTGCACCTTGGCCTCTGGTAACGCAACAGGCCGTGCAGGAATTTGCCACTGAAAACACGCGCATAGGTTCTGTCAATTATCTGCAATGGATGCAGCATGAAGAAAACCTGCGACAGCAGTTAAAGTTATTAATTAATGCCGATTCCACATCAGAGATCGCGTTATTAAAAAGCACCTCTGAAGCACTCTCTGTGGTCGCCTATGGGATAGACTGGCAGCCCGGTGACTCGGTTGTTAGCGCCGCCGAAGAGTTTCCCTCTAACCGTTTATTATGGCAATCATTACAGCGCTTTGGTGTTGATGTAAGGCTGGTTGATTACCTGCCAGAAGACGATGCTGAACAGTGTATTATCGATGCCTGCGATGAAAGCACACGACTGGTATCAATCAGCGCTGTGCAATATGGCTCTGGCAGGCGCACTAATTTGCTTAAAATTGGTGATTTCTGTGAGCAGCAGAATATTCTTTTCTGTATTGATGCGATTCAGCAACTCGGTGCCCTGAGTTTTGATGTCAATAAAGTTAAGGCTGATTTCGTTGCCGCAGACGGCCATAAATGGATGCTAGGGGCTGAGGGTCTGGCGCTGTTTTATTGCCGCAAAAAACATCTGCAAACATTAAAGCTCAATCAGTATGGCTGGCATATGGTTGAAAACATGCACGACTTTAACAGCAATGAATGGACTCCGGCAGATTCTGCCCGGCGCTTTGAATGTGGCAGCCCTAACATGCTGGGAATTATGGCACTTGAAGCCAGTCTTAAGCTGATTCATTCCATCGGCATGAAGACCATAGAAGACCAGGTACTGGCCAATACCCGATATCTGCTGCAACAATTTTCTGCGATGCCTGAGCTTGAAATTCTCAGCCCACAAGCAACCGCTCAACAATCAGGCATCGTGGTAGTAAGGCACCGGAAAAAATCAAATGAAGAGCTGTTTGAATACCTCAAGCAACACCATGTGTTATGCGCGCCACGTGGCGGCGGCATTCGTTTCTCAGCACATTATTACACCCCGGCCACTAAACTAGAGCAGCTGGTTTCACTGTTAGACACCTAGAGAAAATCACCTGCTGGCCAGTGAGGAGCGGCAATATTATTAAAACGCACCACCGAGTTCGAGATAGAAAACATCTTCGCCGCCGGCATCAAAACCACGCGCGAAACCAAAACGAAACAACAGATTCAGGTTATATAAAATATTTGTCTCCAGCAGCCATTCAGCGCCGGCGCTGCTCAGTCTTTGCTTATCCTGATAATCTGTCCAGCTGGAACCGGCTTCGGTAAATAGCCGAGCTGAATGCTTCATGACAGCTACCGGCGGTGCCATAATGCCCTTCTCCACATACGACAACGGAAAGCGCCATTCCACACTAGTCAGCTGCAGATTATTGCCTGTCTGAATAGATTCCGCGTAACCTCGCAATGCAAATCGCCGCTTATTAAAGACCGGCGCCGACACGGCTGCATTAATCAATACCGCTGGATCAAAACTGGATACAAGCCCGCCCAGGTCATACGGTCTCATCGTTGTATCCGCATGTCCGGCCACTGCTCGTATAGCCAGTGTCTGATGCCTGCCGAGGCGGAAATATTCTTTCCAGTCCAGTGTTGTTAACTGACCGGAATAATCATCACTAAACTGATCACTGCTTTCACTGGTCAGCAGCACATCCCGGCCAGTTTCCGCACTATTACTTTTCAGAAAATACTGTGAATTGTTAAACGATAAACTTAATCCGGTAACACCATCTTTTTGATCCGGGCTGGCAAAGGTATTATCAAGTGTGTAACTGTCACTGGCCTGATCACTGACTAAACCCAGTCGCAGTCTCCAGGCGCTGTTAAGTTTTGTAAAAGGCAGAGTAAATACCGCCTGCCATTGTTGACTGGTTCTTACTAGTTCGGTAGTAGTGGCGCTAGCGTCGAGATAAATCTGGTTTTCTTTTGAATACAGCAAACCAAACCAGTTACTGTATTGATAAAAAAGCGTACCCAGCAAAGCCTCCTGATCCAGACCATAAGCCAGTCCCAGCTCATAGTAATGACTGCCCAGTGAATCCTGAGAGGAGGTTAAAAAACCAAATTCGACAGCCTCATCATTAAGTGCGAAGCGTGGAAACCAGTAACGTGGTTTAAGATCCCGGTATGGGCTATAGTCCTCTATTTCATACTCAGGCAGCGTTGCCAGCATATTGTCTGTATAACGAATAGCCGGTGCTTTAATCTCACGCAGCTGCGGCACTGTGGCTAGCTCAACTGTTTTTTTATGCAGCAGAAAACCGTCTCTTTGGTAACTAAAATAATAAAGATCATCACTGCTGCTTTGCAGCGGCGAAAAAGCGCCGCTTATTACATTTGTTAACACCTCAGTCTGATGCCCGTCCAGAGTATGTCGATAAACATTAAACACGCCACTGGCATCACTGCTATATACTACCGCCTCTTCACTGGCCGAATATTTAGCCTGCATACTGACTGCCGCATCATTTATCACTGCAGTCCATTCAGCTGATTTAAGATCCAACTCAAATATATTCCATGAAGTATTTAACGATTTTTTAGTAACTAACAATCTACCGCGTTTATCAGACCAGTCTATTTTATTGACTACATCACCGTATCTGCCCTGCCAGAGTGTTTTCAAAAAACGACCGCTTGCATCAAGCAGATCAATCTGCGGAACTGCAGCAATGGTTTTAACGGCAGCAATTTCATTGCTTTGTTTCGAAACCGAGAAAAATTTATAACGCTGGCACTCGGTCAGCTTTGTTAGTTTTTCTGTGTTGATATCAAACCGGTAAAGATCGTAGTATTCATTGAACTCGTCACAGATATCTAGCATCGAAAGATAGACAATATCGTTTTTACCGACATCAAATTCAGCAACAGACTCTGTCTTTGTTAAGATTTTTTTCTCGGAACCATTAATCTTTATCAGTGCTGATTCTGATTCCAGATTATTAGCCAGATAAAGTAACCCGCCATCACTAAATAGCTCCAATGAACCAAGCCGATACGGGGTTTGGTCAAGCACGGTTGCCTGTGTTAAACCTGAAGCCGTTAACTGCTTAAGCTGCGGAGTAAAACGATTATTCAGGTAAACTGAAAAATCACCCCATAGCTCTGCGATTTTTTTTCCGAAAACCCGCCGGCTGTTTGTATTGATAGCAAAAGGCAACAGGTTATCACTGTATTGATGAATGAGGTCTGCTATTTTTTCTTCACCGTATGTGTCGTTTAAAAACTGATAAAAATACACTCCGTAAAGATAGTGTCTGTTTAACGGATAACTTTGTGGCGGCAAATTTACTGTTGCAACTGGTAGGATACCTTTCGAGACTTCCTCTCTCATCATCATTTCAAAGCTACTGCTCTGACCACGCCCCACACCTTCGTGCGTTTCTATATGGGTTGCCAGACCTTCGGTCAGCCAGCGCGGCTGGAAACTATTGGGAAACAGTAACGGATGACGGCCGAAAATTTTGCGCAGCCTGCTAACCACACCGGCTGATTTATCAAGGTGAAAAATATGCGTAAGCTCATGCTCGATTAGCAGACTCAGCCAGTCATCATAATCTTCCAGCTGGGCAACAGAATCCGGCGGGGATAACCGGAGTACAACCAGATTAAACGGAAAAGGCGTGGCGAGGCCATTCGCCGAGTCATGCTCATCGGTGATCAGCATACTGATCTTTTCCTGTGGCGTTGTTGTAAACCGTTTCTGCAGCACAGGAAACAGTTTTTCTGCAATCAATACGCTGGTTTTTGCCTGCTCGGTATAAGCAGACTGGAAATGTACCCTGAAATGTTCAGAGGTTAGTGTTTTCCAGTCCTTTGACGGATCAGCCGCCTGCGCCAGTGTCGACGCGAGGAAAAAAACACAAGTGATAAACCCATACTTCCATAAGAACATACTAATACACAAACCTTTGAGATGATTTTTATTATGTTTAATGTTTCCCTGTTGAGTAGCAGTTTACATGATCTGTTTTAAATAATAATAATAAAATCAACAAATACATGATTTTAGGCCTAAACTTTAACTAGAGTTTATACAGGTCTGGTGTCATTATAGTTACTCCACTCTTCCTGCCATTTAGATCTCTGCGACAAGGAAGCAACAACAGTGTTAAGCATTGTAAATTTAGTCAAATCATTCACCTGGGATAAGCTGGTTGAAGGCTTAACACGTGAACACGGAGAGCCCAAAAAAGGCCTGTCTAATTTTGATCGTCTGCGTTATGAAATCCGTCCCGGTGATGTCCTGTTAATTGAAGGCCGATCACGTGTCAGCAGCATTATTAAAACCATTACTCAAAGTTGCTGGACTCACTCAGCTTTTTACGTCGGTCGCTTGCACGATATTGAAGACCCGGCAGTTCGGGCTCACATAAAACGCTTTTATAATGGCGATCCTGAAGAACAATTAATCATTGAAGCCATGATGGGTGAAGGCACACTGGTTGATAATTTAAAAAAATACAAAGATGAAAACCTGCGCATCTGTCGGCCTAAAGGCATTACCCATCAGGATGCTCAAAAAGTAATTAATTATGCCATCAAACGTCTGGGTACTGATTATGATGTACGTCAGCTACTGGATTTACTGCGTTTTTTATTTCCCTATTCGTTTTTGCCGCGACGCTGGCGTTCAAGTTTGTTTGAACACAATGCAGGTAAGGCAACTAAAACCGTCTGTTCAACAATGATGGCTGAAGCCTTTGCATCGGTACATTTTCCGATATTGCCGGTGTTACAATATGACGAAGAAGAGAATCTGAAAATATACCGGCGCAATTCAAAACTGATCACCCCCAGTGACTTTGATTACTCACCCTATTTTGACGTTATCAAATACCCCATTTTCGACTTTGATGAATTGGCTGTATATAAACAACTGCCATGGAGTAAAGACGGTATTATTTATAAAAACCCCGATGAAAATATCATTCCAGACTCTATGGAAACTTCGGGCATACTAAAATCTGTGAAATCGGCGATACACGAAAGCCATGAATGAGGATTAAAAAATGTTAAGCTGGTTGGTTATTTTCACATTAATTATTGGTATTTCAGCCTATTTTCGACTGGCTTTGATTATCTGGAGTGTATTGCTTGGAGCAGCGCTTTTCGTATTCAGTTATAGCCCGCTAATATCACTGAGCAGCCTGACTGTATTATGGGCTATTTTCCTGCTTATCACTGTACCGTTAAACCTCACTGATTTCAGAAAAAACAAAATCAGTTTAGCTGTCAAAAACATGATGGCAAAAGCCATGCCCTCTATTTCACAGACCGAGCAGGAAGCACTTGATGCTGGCAGTGTGTGGTGGGAAGGTGAACTTTTCAGCGGCATGCCTGATTATTCAAAACTAAAAAAACTACCTAAAGGAAAATTAAGTGAAGAAGAAACAGAATTTCTTAACGGTCCGGTAAACCAGCTCTGTGAAATGATCGACGACTGGGAAATCACTCAGAACCAGTCCGACCTGCCGGAAGAAATCTGGCAGTTTATTAAAGATAATAAATTCATGGCCATGATCATTCCAAAAAAATACGGTGGTCTGGAGTTTTCTGCACTAGCACACTCTGAAGTGGTGATGAAAGTTTCCAGTCGCAGTATTACCGCAGCCGTGACAGTAATGGTACCTAACTCGCTGGGTCCGGGTAAATTATTGCTGCAATATGGCACCGATGAACAAAAAGAAAAATACCTGTATGGACTGGCCGATGGTAGCGAAATACCCTGCTTTGGCTTAACCGGCCCAGATGCCGGTAGTGATGCCGGCTCGATGCCAGATAGCGGCGTGGTTTGCTACGATAGCTTCGATGGCAAAGACAAAGTTCTCGGCATACGACTTAACTGGGATAAACGATATATCACACTGGGGCCGGTGGCGACGCTAATCGGACTGGCATTCAAACTCTATGACCCCGATAAAATTCTCGGTGACAAAAACAGCATTGGTATCACTCTGGCACTTATTCGACCCGACACCCCGGGCGTTGAAATTGGCAATCGTCACTTTCCTCTGAACCAACCTTTCATGAACGGCCCGAACCGAGGTAAAGATGTCTTCATCCCGATGGACTGGGTTATCGGTGGTCAGGACTTCATCGGTCAGGGCTGGCGGATGCTAATGGAATGTCTTGCCGATGGTCGTGCCATCTCGTTACCCGCACTGGCTACCGGAGCCGGTAAACTGTGCAGTCACAACAGCGGTGCCTATGCACGGATCAGAAAACAGTTCAGAACACCGATTGGTTACTTTGAAGGTGTTGAAGAAGCACTCGCCACCATAGCCGGACAGACGTATGCGATGGATGCCGGCCGTGAACTGACATTAACAGCACTGGACATGGGCGAGTCACCTTCTGTGGTTTCAGCCATCGTCAAGTATCAACTAACCGAAAGAATGCGGCAGGTGATCAACCTCGCGATGGATGTTCATGGTGGCCATGCAATCTGCATGGGGCCATCAAACTTTCTGGGGCGCATTTATCAGGCGATACCTATCAGTATTACTGTCGAGGGTGCCAACATACTGACCCGCAGCATGATTGTTTTTGGTCAAGGCGCATTACGAAGTCATCCCTATTTATTAAAAGAAGTTAATGCCGTGCATGAAGCTGATGCCAATAAATCACTACATGATTTTGATCAGGCACTGTTCGCTCATATCGGCTTTGTCAGCAGCAATATAGTGCGTTCATTCTGGCTAGGCCTGACTCAGGCCCGCTTCATGTTTACCCCCGGCTCTGCAAAAACTGCTTATTATTACCGCCAGCTTAACCGTCTCAGCGCCTGCTTTGCCGTGATGACCGATATGTCATTAGCTGTTCTGGGTGGCGGATTAAAACGCCGGGAGAAAATATCTGGCCGGCTGGCAGATGCTCTTTCCAACCTGTATCTGTTATCGGCTGTTATCAAGCGCTTTGAAAATGACGATGAAGCCGCTGAAGACTATCCGTTGTTTGAATGGGCAGCACAGGACTGTCTGTATAATTGCCAGCGCGCTATCGACAGTGTACTGGCGAACTTCCCAATCGCGATAATCGGTAAACTATTGCGTTTGATTGTTTTCCCACGCGGCAAAGTATACAAGGGCGCCAGTGATCGCTTAAGTCACAAAGTCGCCCGTATTATACTTTCCGACAACGATGCACGGAACCGTCTGACCCGGGGTATTTATTCAGATACTAAGGCCAGTGACCGCACTGGCCGGATTCAACTGGCTTTCGAAAAAGTCTTGAAAGCCGCTGATGCTGAACGTAAGCTGAAAGACGCCATGCATATCGGTGTGATTACAAAACAACCGATTGAAGCCTTATTAACACAGGCGATCACATTAAATATATTGAACGATGATGAGGCTCTGTTAATCAGAGAAGCTCATCACGCTACCCGTAATGCTATTATGGTCGACGAGTTTTCCTTTAATAGCGAAAGCAACATATGGACATGGAAAAAACCTGATGAGTAATGACAAAAACGTTTATATCGTTGACGGCAGCAGAACTCCGTACCTCAAAGCCAAAGGTAAACCCGGTGCTTTTAGTGCCGGCGATCTTGCGCTGGCTGCCGGCAAACCGTTGTTGATGAGGCATAACTTTCCACTGCAGGCATTAAGTGAAGTCATCCTCGGATGTGTCATGCCCGGTGCCGATGAAGCCAATATAGGTCGCGTTGCTGCTTTAAAATTAGGCATACCACAATCTGTACCCGCCTGGACCGTACAACGAAACTGCGCATCGGGAATGCAGGCGGTGGATTGTGCATTTAGAAATATCGCCTCAGGCCAATCCGAGTTGGTACTGGCTGGCGGCGTAGAAGCCATGAGCCATGCGCCGGTACTTTATAATGATGCGATGGTGAACTGGCTCAGTGACTTTATGATGAGCAAAAGCTGGCCAGAGAAACTTAAAACCTTAACCCGCTTGCGGGCCGGCCATTTTAAGCCGGTTATAGCCCTTATAAAAGGCCTTAGCGATCCCATCGTCGGCCTATCGATGGGACAAACTGCTGAAAATATTGCTCAACGGTTTAATATCAGTCGGCAACAAATGGATGAATTTGCAGTACAGAGTCATCAAAAACTGGCGCATGCACAGGACAATGGTTTACTCGATGAAGTTGAAACCATCTACGATACCAGCGGCCATTTCTATGATAAGGATGACGGCGTCAGACGTGACTCAAATGTTAAAGCGCTGGCCAGCCTGAGACCGGTATTTGACCGCAAATACGGCCTGGTCACCGCCGGTAACAGCGCACAAATTACCGATGGTGCCTGCTGGTTATTATTAGCCAGTGCAGAGGCCGTTAAAAAACATAAGTTGCCGGTACTAGCCAGCATTAAAGACAGCGAATGGGCTGGCCTAGATCCATCCGTTATGGGCATGGGCCCGGCTCATGCAATGGCCCCAATCCTGCAGCGCAATCAACTCGCGGTAGACGATGTGGATTACTGGGAAATTAACGAAGCCTTTGCCACTCAGGTACTCGGTTGCCGGGCAGCCTGGATGGAACAGGACTATTGCAAAAACGAACTTGGTCTGGATGCCGCCATCGGTGAAATCCCTCTGCACAGACTCAATATTGATGGTGGTGGCGTAAGCCTTGGCCACCCGGTAGGTTCCAGCGGAGCACGAATTATCTTGCACCTGGCAAAAACACTACAGCGCACTAAAGCCACACGCGGTATCGCCAGCCTCTGTATAGGCGGTGGTCAGGGTGGCGCCATGTTAATTGAACGGGAAGCAAATTAATGGACTACATGCACTGGTCGATCAAACAAGATGAGAACAATATTTGCTGGCTGTTATTTGATTATAAAGACTCCGCAACCAATATTTTATCTACTCAGGCACTGGAAGAACTTAAAGATATTCTTGAGCAGATAAATGAAGCCGAAACACAGGCGCTGATTTTTAAATCAATGAAAAGCACAGGCTTTATCGCCGGAGCAAATATTAATGAATTTGTTGGCATAGATTATCAGGCTGCTCTGTCATTAATTACACTCGGGCATAGTGTAATGAATAAAATTGAAGCCATGAAATGCACGACAATCAGCATGATTCATGGTTTTTGCATGGGTGGGGGCACCGAATTATCACTGGCTTGTGATTACATCATCTGTTCCGATGACAGTGCGACCCGGCTTTCTCTGCCTGAAGTAAAACTGGGTATTCACCCAGGATTTGGCGGCAGTTATCGCTGTATCAGACGCATCGGTCCACTGGCTGCCTTTGATATGATGCTGACCGGTCGCAGCATTAACGCAAAATTAGCAAAAAAATTAAAACTGGTGGATGAGATCACCGCGCAGCGCCAGCTGGAACGTGCAGCCATCGCTTTTGCCGCTAAAAAACCCGTTTCTCGTCAGCAAAGCATTAAAAACCGTTTACTAAATAACACGCTTATCCGAGGCTTTCTGGCTAAGAAAATCACCGCCAAAGTAGCTAAAAAAGCCGCAAAGAAACACTATCCTGCTCCTTACAAACTGATCAGTCTATGGCTGAAATATTATGATTTCCCGCGTAAAATGCTGGAAAAGGAAGCCATTTCAGTCGCCGAGCTGGTAGCCGATCCTAGCGCTCAGAATCTGGTCAGGGTGTACTTTTTACAGGAGCAACTGAAATCCCTCGGTGATAAAAAATTATTTAAACCTCTGCACATCCATGTCATTGGCGGCGGTATTATGGGTGGCGATATTGCTGCCTGGTGTGCCTATAAAGGTTTTCAGGTCAGCGTTCAGGATCAGGATCCAGCCATTCTTGCAAAAACCATTGAACGAGCCTATCAACTTTTTAGTAAAAAATTGCGAGATAAGCGGCTTATCAGCAACACCATGGATCGATTAACTGCCGATCATAAAGGCTATGGTGTTGAGCATGCCGACATCATTATCGAAGCCATCTTTGAAGATGCCAGTGTTAAACAATCGCTGTACCAGAGCATTGAACCGCGAATGAAAAAAAATGCTATTCTGGCCACCAATACCTCCAGCATTCCGTTAGAAACCCTCGCCTCCTGCCTGAAGAAACCAGGTCGACTGGTTGGATTACACTTTTTCAACCCGGTAGCCTTAATGCCTCTGGTAGAGATTATTCACGGTGAACAAAGCGATAAAAAAACCATAAAGAATATAGCGGCTTTTTCCCGTCATATCGATAAGCTGCCCCTGGCCGTTAAAAGCAGCCCTGGGTTCTTGGTCAACCGGATATTAATGCCCTATCTGCTGGAAGCCATTTTAATGTATGCAGAAGGCATTCCTGCTGAAGCCATCGACAAGGCAGCCCTCGACTTTGGTATGCCGATGGGTCCGATTGAACTGGCCGATACGGTTGGCCTTGATGTCTGTTTATCGGTAGCCAATATTCTGGCTGAAAGCTATCACAAACAGGTACCTGAACAACTTGAACACATGGTTAAAACAGGTTATCTCGGCAAGAAAAACAATAAAGGCTTTTATAGTTACCAGAATGGCAAGGCCCAGAAAGACTCCACCAGCAGTTACCGCAACATGACAGATGTACAGCAACGGCTGATTTTAATGCTAGTAAATGAGGCAACCGCTTGTTTACGTGATAAAATTGTCGACAATGAAGACTTGCTGGATGCAGGCGTTATCTTTGGTACCGGTTTTGCACCATTTCGCGGCGGGCCGATCAAATACATCCATGATAGTGGTAAACATGATTTACAAGTTCAGATGGATGGTTTTAAAGAACAACTGGGTGAACGCTTTACTCAGGATAATGGATGGGAACTGGTTTGAACCACCCCATCAATTCGAACACAAGAATACTCATTTAATATGGAACAGGATTTAATGTCTAGCTATAGTCGTAATTACCACAACTACATTTACTCAACGATTGTTTTTTTCGGTGTTATTATATGCTTCTCTTCGATCTATTTTTCGATTTCAAAGATTAATTACTACGAACACAACACCAACCGTATTCATCGTTTGATTACTGCTTCAGAAATTGAACTGGGCACACTGGAAAAAGAAATTAAAGTTATTGAAAGCACCGTTCACGATATAAAAAACAGGCTTGATAGCAAACCTGAAAAGAACAAGAAAAAACTAACAAAAGAATTCGTATCACTGCGAGAAAACATTTTCAATTTACGCTCCGATATAGCAGAAAAGCAAAAACTGCTGATTTCACTCAACCTGTTAAAAAGCGGCACGCTAAGCCAGATCAAAACGCTGTTCTGGGTCAACAGTGGTTTACTGATTATCGGTTCTTTAATGACACTACTAGGTTCACTGGCACTAATACTTAAACTTGAAATATTCGAAGACCGTCGTAAAAAACAAAGAGCTGAAGAAACCGACGAAACTGTCGTATCAAATAACGATTAATTGAAGATTCCTGAGTCTAATTTCGCTATAATCTGCGCCTGTTTGTAGATATATAGCGGAATTAGCATGAATTTTATTGAAACACGCGGCAATGATGGTCAGCGTCCTGCTGAAGTCAGCTTTTCAGAAGCCATTCTTAGCCCAATTTCTTCTTTTGGCGGCATCTATTCACCTGACTCCATCCCAGAATTAGGTCCTGCATTTCTCAGTAAGCACCTGAATTCCAGCTATAAAGTTCTGGCCAAAGATATTCTTAGCGCCTTTAACATCGATATCGATCATGATGTGATCGATCAGGCACTCAACCTGTACGACAAATTTGACGACCCCAATAACCCGGTACCTGTGATCAAAGTCAGTGATGATCTGTATGTCAGCGAGTTATATCACGGCCCTACCCGTGCCTTTAAAGACATGGCTTTACAGCCTTTTGGTCTGGTTTTGTCATCACTGGCTCAAAAACGAAATGAAAATTATCTGATTCTGGCAGCCACTTCCGGTGACACCGGTCCTGCAGCACTAGAAACCTTTAAGAACCGCTCCAATGTTCAGGTCGTCTGCATGTATCCAGACGGCGGCACTTCTGATGTTCAGCGCCTGCAAATGGTGACTGAGGATGCAGCCAACCTGAAAGTGCTTGGTGTTGTTGGCGATTTTGATGACACCCAGAGTGCACTTAAACGACTGCTCGGTTCGGATGAATTTAAACAGACACTTAAAAATAAAAACATCCAGTTATCAGCCGCTAACTCGGTTAATTTCGGCCGCATTATTTTTCAGATTATTTACCATGTTCATTCATATCTTGAACTGGTCCGTCAAAACGCGATTGAAGCGGGTGAAAAAGTTTATCTTAATGTACCCAGCGGTAATTTTGGAAATGCATTAGGCGGGTATTACGCAATGAAAATGTGCCTGCCCGTTGAAAAAATACTGATCGCATCCAATAACAACAACATCCTTACTCAGTTTATTAACGAAGGCCGCTACGATTTACGTGAAATGGCTGTTACACCCACCACTTCACCGGCAATGGATATTCTTAAATCATCAAACATTGAAAGAATCCTGTTTGATTTATTTGGCGCAGCACGTACTAAAGAATTAATGCAACAACTGGATAACGAACATCACTATCAGTTAACTGATGCCGAGCTGGGTTCTATTCAGAAGATTTTTTCTGCTGATTTTTGTAATGACGATGAAGGCAAACGCTTTATCAAAGACACTTTTGAAAAAGGTTACTTAATGGATCCGCACACCGCCACCTGCTTCAAAGCATACCAGACATGCCGCGAAAAGGATCTTAAAACCATCGTCTACTCGACTGCAGAATGGACCAAATTCTCTCCGGTGATTGACAATGCTATTAACGGCGAAATTGACACCCAGGATCAGCAGGCATTAAAAGCGATTGCTAAAACTGCCGGCATTGAAATACCATCAATGATTGATGAGCTGTTTACTAAAAAAATCACTCAACAAACAGTCATTGAAAAAGACAAGATTGAAGCCGAAATTCTGAATTTTATTTAATTAAAATTGCAGGCAAAAAAAATCCCGCAATGCGGGATTTTTTTTGCCTGCTCAACAATCAATTAAGATGTTCAACCCGGATCCGGGTAACAGATTCAGAAATTTTTGATGATTCCACTTTACTTAATGCAGCATTCATTCTCTTTTCCTGCACGGTTTGCGTCAGCAAAATCAAATCAACGCTTGCACCTTCACTGACCGGCTCTTTCTGGATAACAGCTTCAATACTGATTTCCTGTTCGGCAAAAATTCTGGCAACATCTGCCAGCACACCAGGGCGATCATCGACGCTTAAACGCAGATAATACGCTGTTTCAAAGTCATCTGAAGACAACACAGCGGTATTTGATTCCTTACCAGACTGATAGCCAAGCGCACAGACCTTATTCTCAACAGTTGCTTCAAAGGTTCTGGCAATATCTATGATGTCAGCCACTACAGCAGATGCCGTAGGCTCAGCACCAGCACCAGCACCGTAATACAAAGTTGGCCCGACTGCGTCGCCCTGCACCAGTACCGCATTCATAACACCGTCAACATTGGCGATTAAACGTTTCTGAGGAATCAGTGTAGGATGCACACGCATCTCAATACCTTTGGCGGTTTTACGTGCCACACCCAGATGTTTGATCCGGTAACCCAGTTCTTCTGCATAGATCACATCTTCAGTAGTGACTTTGCTGATGCCTTCAGTAAAGGTTTTGTCAAACTGCAAGGGAATCGAAAATGCAATCGATGCCAGTATTGTCAGTTTATGAGCGGCATCTATACCTTCAACATCGAAGGTAGGATCGGCTTCGGCATAACCTAGCGCCTGAGCCTCCTTTAGCACGTCATCGAAATCACGGCCTTTGTCACGCATTTCGGTGAGGATAAAGTTACCGGTGCCATTGATAATACCCGCCAGCCACTCGATTTTATTCGCCGTCAGGCCTTCACGCATGGCTTTAATGATCGGTATACCGCCTGCAACAGCAGCTTCATAACAAACAGAAACACCTTTTGCACTGGCTGCTGCAAAAATCTCATCACCGTGCATCGCAATTAATGCTTTATTCGCGGTTACCACGTGTTTACCGTTTTCTATGGCTTTCAGGACCAGCTCACGAGCCGGTGAATAACCACCAATCAGCTCCACGACAACATCCACATCCGCGTCATTAACCACATCCCAAGCGTCATCGCTGAGTTTTACAGCGCTGTCTGCAGCAAATGCAGTTTGTTCATTGATTTCACGTGCTGCTGCACGAACGATATCAACAGAGCGCCCAACACGCTGAGTGATTTCTTCTGCATTACGTTGTAGCACGGCTGCTGTACCGCCGCCGACTGTACCCAGTCCCATCAGACCAATTCGTACTGATTTCAATGAAATCTCCTGCTTTATTTATTCTTTAAATTTATACCGCTTCTGAGTCAACAGACTCGGCACGCTTATCGGTTAACTCTGAGTCACACACCATCTCAGCCGGCCGACTGATGACATCACCAGTTATCATGACGTCTTGTCAGAACATATTTTTTAACCTACCTATTACCAAATGAATATGCTGTGGTATCGGCTGACCAGAATACCCCATAGTAAATCCTATGATATCTTCTCCGCGGGCCAGAGCTGCCGCGTTTAATCCATTAACGTTATTAAAAACACAAAGAGGCAGACGCTTTATCCGGGGACATTCATTTATCACTTAATATCTCAGGTTTAAGGTGATAAAAATGGCAAACTTACTGACGAATTGATAATGTGTCAATCAAGAAATCAAGATATCAGCCCATTCTTTATTAATTCAACTTCGACAGGCCAAATTGTACTGTTTTGAGCCACAAAACACACTGGATTAATTGAAAATAGCACCATAAAATGCAGTATTGATTCTCACACTTGTTAACTCGTCATATGAAATTTACCGCAGATGAACTTTAGTCAGGACACAAACGAAGCAAACAGCCGCATACATGCTTATACGGAAGATTACTTTGTCATTAATGAATTTAAATTTGACTGCCATTGTCAGCTGCACCGCGACGGCTTGACGGATAAATGGCAACCGCTAAATATTGCTGATCTACAGATAAGTGATTTTAAAAGTTTACTGGACTGCCAACCCGAAGTGCTTATTCTGGGAACCGGCGCGACACTGAAATTTCCACAATCCACTCTCAGGCAACAGTTTGCCGAACACAAAATAGGCCTAGAGGTGATGGATACTGGTGCCGCATGCCGAACCTACAATATCTTATTATCCGAAGGCCGAAATGTCGCTGCAGCGCTGCTGCTATCCGGCATCACTTTATAATTGCGCATAAAAATGGGGCGATAGCCCCATTTTTACTTAATCTATAAAACAATCGGTATTACCTAGCAGAGACCTGATTAATCCTGTAGCAATAACTCTTCGGAAAAGCCCTGGTTTTCAAGAATTTTACGCATGCGTTTTAATGCATCCATCTGTATCTGACGAACACGTTCTCGGGTAACACCCAGTTCTTTACCCACATTTTCCAGCGTTTGTCGTTCATGGCCATTTAAACCAAAGCGTCTGACAATGACTTCACGCTGTTTTTCATCGAGTTGATCCAGCCACATCGCTAGATTCGCAAACACATCTTCGTCCTGCAATATCAGCGAGGGCTCAGGATTGTTTTCATCGGCAATCACCTCCAGTAATGGGCGATCATTTTCCTTACCGACGGGCACATCAACAGACGCTACACGGTCACGCAGTCCCAGCATTTTTTCGACTGCACTGGCAGGTTTATCACAATAATCAGCAATTTCATCAATGGTCGGTTCGTGATCCTGAGTTTGCTGCAGTGTTCTGGCAGCACGCAAATAAACATTCATTTCTTTAATAACATGAATTGGCAAACGTATAGTGCGCGTCTGATTCATTAAGGCACGTTCGATGGTCTGTCGAATCCACCAAGTGGCGTAAGTTGAAAAACGAAAGCCTCTTTCCGGATCAAATTTTTCAACTGCACGAATTAAGCCGAGGTTACCCTCTTCAATAAGATCCAGTAAAGCCAGTCCACGGTTCATGTAGCGGCGCGATATCTTGACCACCAGTCGCAGATTACACTCAATCATTCTGGCACGAGATGCAATATCGCCTTGCAGCGCTTTACGTGAGAAGTAAACCTCTTCTTCAGCGGTTAGCAGTGGTGAAGCTTCAATTTCTTTCAGATAAAGACGGGTTGCATCCAGCTCAGCACGTGGCTCAGCACGTTTTGAAGAAGATTTTTTAATCGGATCGTCAGCAATGACATCAACATCCTCTTGATCATCATCATCAGTCTCATCCATGACATCAACATCATCAATTATTTCAGATTTATCCAGACTCACATCTTCATCTGATGTCTTTTCTAAATCTGTAGTAGCCACTGTCATGTTTATATCCTTAATTTATTCAGACGTATCACAGCCCCGTCTTTAATCTCTATATTAATAGTAATGATAAAAGACCATCAAAACAACCTATTAAAGCCCCTGCCAGACGAATCATCGAATATTAGAATACCCTTATTCTTGTAAAATAGAGCCGCCTTTTTTATTTCAGGGTAAATATATCAGGGGATTGACGGGTTTACCGTTTTTTCTGATCTCAAAATGTAAAAGGTTTGTTACATTTGATTTTTTTCCAATCACAGCGATGATTTGCCCCTTGCTTACGCTCGCCCCCTCTTTCACAAGTAACTTTTTATTATGCGCGTAGGCACTTAAAAAAAGATCACTGTGTTTAATGATGATTAAATTACCATAACTGAGCAGGCCAGATCCGCTATAAACTACTTTACCACTTTCGGCTGCGCTAATTTTTTGACCCGTTACACCTTTGATATCAATACCCTTACGGTCGTTATTATTAGCGGCAAAGCTGGTGATTACTTTACCTTTAAATGGCCATGACCAACGCAGTTTTTTAGCCGATGATGAATCAGTAGCAGTTTGAACTTGGGGTATTTTTTCGGTACTTTTTACAGGTTTTTGATAGCGGTATTTGGGTCTTGGAATTTTTTTATTACTGATAATATTGCTGTTTTTTGTCCTGTCCCATTTATTAATCGCTGGTGCTTCAGGAATATTTGCTGCAACAGAGTAATCCGGCGCAGTATCATCTTCTGTTTCAGCAGTGTCTGGCAGATTATTATCTATGCCGCCAAACAAATAGGTTTTACCTTCAGGCTCACTGACAGGAGCCGCCATTTTAAGTCGTTGCCCTGGGTAAATAGTGTAAGGCTGGGCAATGTTATTCCATTTTATAATCAGTTTAAAATCAAGATCGTAACGCCAGGCAATCGAATAAAGCGTATCTCCCTGATGCACGGTGTACTGATAGGGATCCCAGTCAAATACTCTCTGTCGAAGATTGTCATCGTGACCGCAGCCTGCAAGCAATAAAGAAATAACAACTAAGGATATAAAACGTTTGATCATTTTATTTTGATGAATACAGGTATCCGGCAATAATCAGGATGACTGTCAGCCAGCCTATCCATTCAATATACTGTTTAACTTTTGATTCAAGCCGGGGTCCAGCCCAGGCCATCAGTAAAGCCACCATAAAAAAGTGCGCACTGCGCCCGATTAATGCCGCTAAAACAAACGGCAATAAAAACATATTCAATGCACCGGCCGATAAGGTGAAAAGTTTAAACGGTATTGGTGAGAAACCAGCAACAATGACAGCCCAAAAGCCCCATTCGGAAAACCAAGCAACCGCAGTGTGATATTTATCGATATAACCGACATTTATCAGTATTGGCTCGATAAGATCCAGCGCATAAGCGCCCAGAAAATAACCAAGTACACCACCAGCAACGGATGTGAACGTAGCGACAAGCGCCAGACGTACCGCTCTATCGGGAGCTGCCATGGCCATTGGGGCCAGCATTAATGCGGTCGGCACCGGAAAAAAAATGGATTCAATAAAGCTGACAAAAGCCAGGTATTTTTCGGCATGTTGATGAGCCGCCCATCTCATGGTTGTATTGTAAAGCCCTGCAAAAATCATTTAGCGATCTGCTCCGTTTAACATTGGCACAAAAAAAACATCTTCGTGTTTTTCACGCACAAATTCATCTCCTTGTCGCTGAATCACCAGTAAGCTCTGTGCATCAGTCTGACCGCCCACCGGTATCACCAGAATACCGCCATCTGCGAGTTGCTGCAGTAAGGCTTCGGGTACTTCGGCTGGCGCGGCCGTCACAATAATCGCCGGATACGGTGCAAATTCTTGCCAGCCCCAGCTGCCATCGGTATGGCGCAAATGAATATTGTTATAACCGAGCTGGCTAAACCGATTACGGGCCTGATTTGAAAGTGCGGCAATGCGCTCTACTGAATACACCTTTTTTACCAGTCGCGATAAAATAGCTGCCTGATAACCCGAGCCGGTACCTACCTCGAGCACTTTTTCGGGCACGCCGTGCGACAGAATCAGCTCAGTCATTCGGGCTACTATATAGGGTTGCGAGATGGTTACGCCGTGATTGATTGGCAGGGACACATCTTCATAAGCACGATGTGCCATCGCTTCATCAATGAACAAGTGGCGCGGCGTAGTACGCATCACTTCAAGCACCGATTCGTTACTGATGCCCTTTTCCTGCAAGCGCTGGATCAGCCGGTCGCGGGTTCGCTGCGAGGTCATGCCAATACCCTGTATCGACGCCTGTGTCGCCTTTAACATGTGGTCAGCCAGTCAGCTAAGTCCGACATGCTTTCATAACGCGTTAAATCAATTTGTAGCGGCGTTACCGAGACATAACCTTCACGCAGGGCGTGAAAGTCCGTGCCCTCTCCGGCATCCTGTTCAGGCCCAGGTGGGCCAACCCAGAAAATATCTTCACCGCGCGGATCTCTGCTGATTATCACGTCTTCCGCTTTATGCCGGTTACCGAGCCGGGTGGCTTTAAAACCTTTGATCTGTCCCCAGGGCAAATCAGGTACATTGACGTTTAAGATGGTATCGTGGTTCAGCGGTTGTTTAAGTAATGACTGGACCAGCTTAACCACCGCAATGCCTGCCGACTCAAAATTCCACGGATTAAATCCGCCCATGGATACCGCAATCGCCGGAAAACCCAGAAAGCGACCCTCTGTAGCGGCGGCAACGGTGCCCGAATAGAGTACATCATCGCCCAGATTAGGGCCGTCATTAATACCTGAAATCACCATATCCGGCTGTTTATCCTTCATTAAGCCGGTAATCGCCAGATGCACACAGTCACTGGGAGTGCCATCAACGCTTTTAAAACCATTTTTATGCTCGGAGACGTGTAATGGGCGGGTTAGTGTCAGCGAATGGCTGGAAGCACTGCGATTACGATCCGGCGCCACAACGGTAATATCAGCAACTGCTTCCAAGGCTTTCGCCAGCACCTGTATACCCGGTGCCAGATAACCATCATCATTACTAATTAATATCTGCACAATTTTAAGATTCGACCTGCCAAAAACTCTATAGTAATGTATTGAGGTCATAACATCACGAATATTTTTTCTTAATAATGGCCCGATGACCACGAAAAACTCTAAAGATAATAACGACTTGCACCTGTTCCGCGAAGCCATGCAGGATGTTAAACCCATCCAGCATAATCGCGTGGTTCACCATAAAAAGCCGCAAACTGGCCGCAGAAATGCGAGCACAGGCGCGCAGCACAAACCCGACTTAGATGACCGGCACTATTCAACCGGGGCGGTAACTGACTGCGACATTATCCTCGGCTTCGAAAGGCCTGGCCTGCAGAAAAGCGTGATGAAAAAACTGCGACAGGGAAAAATGCTTGTTGAAGACTCACTTGATTTACATGGCTATAGCGCCGAACAGGCACGCACTGCTCTGATCGAGTTTATGCAATATTGCCAGCAGCAACAGTTAAAGGTTGTCTGCATTGTGCATGGCAAAGGCTTCGGTTCCAGCGACAGAAAACCAGTGATAAAACCACTGGTCAACCAGTGGTTACAACAAACCGATCAGGTTCTGGGTTTTTGCTCGGCTCAGCCAAAAGACGGCGGCAGCGGAGCGGTCTATGTTTTACTCAGAAGAGATAAATCAAGCTGAACTAAAAACCGGGAATCTTCACCGTGTGTAAAGAACTGATTGTTTACGACGACGTATCATTGTCTCAATACAGCTTTGGCAACAAACACCCGTTCGGCCCGGCTCGCTATGATGCTTTTAATCGTGAATTTATCGCTCAAGGCCTAAACAAACTCTGCGCTCACGGCAAAGCGATATTAGCCAGCGATCAACAAATCACGCTATTTCACACCACGCAATACCTGCAACACCTGATCACATTATCGGCCGGTGGTGAAGGATATCTGGATTGTGGAGACACCCCGGCCTTTAAAGGTATTTATCAAGCGGCATCTCGCGTTGCCGGCAGCACACTCGATGCAGTCGATAAAATCATGGCCGTTGACTATAAAAGAGCCTTCATTCCTATTGCCGGTTTACATCATGCGGCAAGAGACAAAGCCGCTGGTTTTTGCGCGCTGAATGACTGCGGCATAGCGATTGAATATTTACGAAAACAATATGCCATAAAAAAGATCGCTTATATTGATATCGATGCCCATCACGCAGACGGTGTTTTTTATGCCTTTGAAACAGATCCTGACTTACAGTTTGCCGATATTCATGAGGACGGAATTTATTTATACCCGGGCACCGGGCATTTTAATGAAACCGGTAAAGCAGCCGCAGCAGGCAGCAAATTAAATCTGCCGGTGCCGGTGAATGCAGATGACGAACGATTTAACATCGAATGGCAAAAAATTGAACACTACTTAGCGCTCAGACAGCCCGAGTTTATATTGTTTCAATGCGGTGCGGACAGCATAAAAAACGATCCTATCACTGACTTAAATTTCACACCGCGGTCACATGCTTTGGCTGCCAGGCGGCTGAAAAAAATTGCCGATCAATACGCCAGTGGTAGACTGCTCGCAATGGGCGGCGGCGGTTATAATTTAAATAACATTGCAAACACCTGGTGCGCCGTGGTCAAAGCCTTGATTTAATCACGCCTTCATAGAAGCACACTCTGATCATTTAGACTTATTTAGCCGTCACATCAGCAAACGACCCGATTTGAAATAAAAATAATAAGCACACAAACCAGCTGCCAAATAAAAGTCTGACAAAACTATTTTTGAAGACATATTAATATTGATTTTATCTCAAGGATGCTACAAAGTTGGCTGATGGATAAAAAAATCAGCGATTTACGTGAGAAGTTTTCATGGGCGATGTACGACTTTGCCAATTCGGGATACGCAACCGTTGTTTTAACCACCGTATTTAATACTTGGTTTGTTTCAGGCATAGTGACCGGCGATGCCTTTGATAGTGGCAGCGCAACACTGTTATGGACTATTGCGATTGCCATCGGCAACTTTATCATTTTATTCAGCGCACCGGTGCTCGGTGCTATTGCTGATATCTATGCTGTCCGCAAAAGGTTATTGATTATCAGCTCCGCTGGCTGCATCATCTTTACCGCCTTACTGGCTCTGCCACAACCCGGTGATATCTGGCTCGCTATGGGATTACTGATTGCATCCTATGTGATGTTTGCCAGTGGCGAAAACCTGATTGCCGCCTTTCTGCCCGAATTAACCACTACTGACAATATCGGTCGTCTTTCAGGCTACGGCTGGGCACTGGGGTTTATCGGCGGACTGCTGACACTGCTGCTATGCCTGCTTTATATCAACGCTGCTGAAGCAGCCGGCCAGAGTGCAGCTGACTTTATCCCACATACCATGCTGATTGTCTCCGGCTGTTTTTTAGTCTCGGCACTACCCACCTTGTTCTGGCTAAAAGAGCGCAACAAAGCGCAGCAAAAACCCGCACACCAGATTATTAAAAACACCTTCCGTGAACTTAAAACCACCCTGCTTAATCTTAAACACTATCCTGACCTGAAAGTGTTTATGATTTCACTGACCTGCTTTCATGCCGGTATTTATATCGTCATTGTTCTGGCTGCTGTTTATGCACAACAGGTGATGGGCTTTGATACCAAAGAAAATATTATTTTAATTGCTGTGGTCAATATCACCGCGGCCATTGGTGCTTTTGGCTTTGGTCATTTGCAGGATAAATTAGGATCTGTGCGCACCTTAATACTGACCTTATTAATATGGTGCCTCGCTATCTTGCTAGCCTGGTCCAGTAAAAATCTGCTGATTTTCTGGATAGCCGCCAACCTGATTGGAATTGCACTGGGCGCATCACAATCTGCCAGCCGTGCACTGATGGGTTTATTCAGCCCGTCAGGTCATTACGGAGAATATTTTGGCTTATGGGGGCTCTGCGTCAAACTGGCGGCGATAATCGGTCCGATCAGCTACGGTATCCTCAACAAGCTAACAGCTGGTGACCACCGCACCAGTTTACTCATCACATTGCTTTATTTTATTGCAGGTCTGTTGTTATTACTCAGGGTTAATGAACTGCGCGGCCGGCAAAGAGCTGGCCACATCATTTAAATGAAGACAGCGCGCTCAGTGCGCGGCTGCTGTCTTAAACCCACCAAGCCGATTAATTAAAGGACGGCAGCAGTATCATCTGGTTAACCTGCTCAAGCTCCTGCCCACTCAGACTTTTATAGCCTCTTAAGTATGGCCAGCCATAACCCCAGCGGAATGTACTGGGCCAGTATGGTGACCCGCCCAGACGAACACCTAGCATCATCAGCATGGCGATATCCGGCTCTCCGTTTCTGGCAACACAGCGCTGAAGTCGCTGGTCCGCATTGAGCCGTTCTTCATAACTTCCGCCAAGCCAGTAATATTTATCGTGCTCTATGCAGCATGCCAGCCACAAATCTTTTTGCTTTGTCGTACCATTGGGAAACGCACTGCAGCCGTCAGACTGAAACGCTTTAAGCTGATCCGCATGCAGCGGCAGCGCAGAGAATAACAACATGAATAAGAAAAAAAACCTGAACGTCATTGTTTAAGCTCTGCGTTATTGATCTCTGACTTTCTGCAAGGCCTCACAGACTTCTTTTGCGCCCTGCAATATTCGAGGTCCTTGTCTTACAATCAGATCAGCATTGACACTGTATACCTGTTTGTTTTTCACCGCATCGATTGACTGCCACTGAAACCAAGGCTCAACCCAGTCTTTTCTGTTTTCTGTCATGCCGATAATGATAGCCTGCGGATTTTTTTCAATAACCGATTCAATACCAACTCTGGGTGCCCGGGCCTGCAGCGCACCAAAAACATTGTGCCCACCACAAAAACTGATCACCGTTGATATCAGGTGCCCATTATTAATCGTGCGCAGTGGCTTATGCCATACCTGATAAAAAACACTCACTTGCTCTAGCTGACTGTATTTTTGTTTAAGTATTTCCAGCTCTGTCATATAGGCCGCTGCATTTTTTTTAGCTACTGCCTCAGTAGCCATTATTTTTCCCATATTAATTATGTTAGTGGCCACCGCTTGAAATGAGCGTGGCTCACTGAAATATATTTTGTAGCCGAGTTTTTTTAAATCCGCTATTTGCTGCTCAACACCGCCACTTTGCCAGGCAATAATCAGATCAGGTTTTAATTTCACAACAGATTCAAGATCAATTTTTTTATAAGAACCTATTCGCGGAATTTTTTTTGCCGCTGGCGGATAATCACTGTAACTGACCGTCGCTATTATCTGATCTGTTGCCCCGGCCGCATATAGCAACTCGGTCGCATGAGGTGACAGGCTGATAATACGTTTTGCAGGTTTATTAAACAGCACCGGATGCTGATCGTCATCAGTAACGGTAAATGAGCTTGCGAAGACTGTGCTTATTTCTGCTAACAAAAATATGCCGATAAAAAATATTTTCATGCTGTTTTTATACTCACGGTTGGTCTTTCATTATTGATCGCATCGAATACTTGCCTGATAACAAGACAGACTTGTTCCTGCTGTGTGTCGTCAGCTAAGCCCAGACGAATACCCTGTTTATTATCAAGCAACCTAACCAGCACTGCATGTTCTGCAAACATCCTGTACAACTGTTCGGCTTGCGGGTGAAAAATCGTAACAAACAGTTGCGTGGCGTTGACTGCAAAGCCTGAACACTCTTTAATAATCTGTTGAAACTCAGCCGAGGCTGTTTGTAATTTTTGTTTTGCCTGATCTTGCCAGTCAGTATCCAGTAAGGCCATTTTAGTCAGCAAGCGACTTACCCCTGTTAACGCCCATGGCCCCTGCATTTTGTGCATTTTCTCAAGCAGGGCTGTATCTGCGAAAACAAACCCACTGCGGATACCTGCCAGACCAAAAAACTTACCGACAGATCGCAACACAATTAAACCAGGCTTATCTGCCTGCCCTAGCAGACTATTGTTTTGCTCACAATCGATAAAGGCTTCATCAATAATTAACCAGCCTTGCCTGCTCTGCAATGTTTGATACCAGCGCAATAATTGCTGAGGCGAATAAAATTTCGCGGTCGGATTATTCGGATTGATAATAATGGCAACATCGGCATTATTGATCACACTATCGATATTTTCTTCGTTATAGAAAACAACATCATGCCCAGCTGACTGCCATTGCCAGGCGTGTTCGGCATAACCTGTCTCCGGTACCGCAACTGTGGATTTTTTTCTGCAGCGTGGCAGCATCTGAATCGCGGCCTGACTGCCGGCAACCGGCAGACACAAATCGGATTTATAATATTGCAGCACAGCCTGCATTAAACCGTCATCATCTTCAGGTAATCGTGTGAAAGCGCTTGTCGGCAATTCTGGAATTGGCCAGTGATACGGGTTAATCCCGGTTGATAGATCGATCCAGTCATCAAGCGCCATATCATATTCTTTAGCCACTGCTTTGAGGCGACCACCATGCTGTAACATCAAGCGAACTCACTAATCAAGGTAATAAGAGTAATCATAACAAGCCAGATCAGCAGGCTTTTATTAACCAGCCCAATAGCCCGGCTAATATCATTAAGCACCGGCATATTGCCATAACCGAGTACCGGCTTGGCAATTAACTTTTGCTGGTAATACGCCTCGCCACCCAAACGAATAGCTAAACAGGCCGCTCCGGCAGCCATCACAGGTCCGGCATTCGGACTACTGCACAAACGCCCCTGAGCAAAGGCGGTGCTAATGACGCGTTTAAATTGCCCGCATATCGCAAAGGTTAACACCGTTAAACGTGCCGGCAACCAGTTCATCAGATCATCCAGTCTGGCAGCGGCCCAGCCAAACTCCAGATAGCGTGTATTTTTATAACCCCACATCGCATCCAGTGTATTGACCAGCCGGTAACAAAGCACGCCGGGCACACCGGCAATCAGGTACCAGAAAATTGCAGCAAAGATGGCATCATTACTGTTCTCAATTACTGACTCAATAGTTGCCGTTATAATGCCCTGCTGATTTAAATTCTCTGTATCACGACTGACGATATAAGATAAGTTGTTTCGGGCAGTTGCAATATCCGAGTCATGTAGTGGTTTTTCAATCGCTCGCGCATGTTGTAATAAACTTTTTCGACCCAGTGCTAAATACAAAACAATCAATTCCACAAGCCAGCTAGCGGATAACCATTGCTGAATATAATTCATGGCAATCAACACAGTTGCGACGAGGATAAAAAGTGCAACTGCCCCTTTAATACGCAGAAATATGCCGTTGTTACAACTTTTCTCAAACCAGGAAACACAGCGACCGAAACCTACCAGCGGATGAAACCGGCGGGGTTCGCCCAGTATCTGATCAAGCAGTAGTGCAAGTGTTAATATAAGAGCAGTTTCAATCATGGTTTAATAGGTATTCTTTGGCAAATCAGGTCGTATTCAGGTGGTGAATAATAGCATATTTAATAGGACGTGAATGACACGGATGATAGTTCTCAGGCTAACCTCAGACTTATAGCGATACTGCATAAGTCATTAAATCTGATCAGATTGAAAGCCAGAGTTAAGCATAATCAGATCATAAAAATAGCATGATATTTTTTAGGCTCTGCAATAAGTAAGCGTAAAACGATAGAAGCTGCATTTGAAACAGTATTGAAGCGGTTTAAATTTTATAGCAAAGAGCTTATTACTGCAGACAAAAAAAAAGCCCGGTAAATCCGGGCCTTTTTTGATATCAGTAAAAATTACTCCTGTATTGTATTGATATCATAAATCACTTTAAGGCTACAGCCCGGATCAATACCGGATTTTAGTGTTGTTGTTTCTTCCTTATCAGCAGCACTTAAACCCGCTTTAAGTTTTGCATAGGTCCATGTTTTAGTGAGTGCGTTCGCAGGCGTTGTATAAGTCGATGTGCAATCCTGAGGATTCGCCGGATTATCATCCCATACACCACCTATTCTCAGGTGGTTTATGTTTGCGTTCGGCGTTTTACAAAAATGCCCACTCCAGACTTTAAGCGTTTGTCCCTGTGCAATTTTTACATGCTGTGGGTGATAAACTTGCTCTTTAATCATCCAGATCTGAGAATGCATATCACTGATCGTATTCTGACTATCAAGCGAGTTGGTAGCCATAGAGAAATAGTCGGAGTTGTAAACTGAACCAGCAGGTATAGCAAGCGGATCCCAGTACAGTGAGCCGTCTGTTACAAACTCGACACCGGTTCCACCCATCCAATTACCACTGCTATCATAGCCATTGGTATAACCTGCATTAGCATTAATCGTCCAGTTAGCCGGATTAGATTCACCATCAGGCTTAATCCTCATCAGCAGATTACTCCAGTAATCTTTAGCGCCTAAGGTGCCATCAATACGTGCATACCAGTCCACATTGGTGAGTGACGTTGATTGCGGCATCAGGTATTTGTTAAATGCTACCTGACTTTCACTGAAGCCAAACAAGCCTGAATAGGCACCCCAGCACTGAGTTGCCTGAATCTGGCTGATACTGGCTTCAGCAATGACTTCGGGTATTGTGACACTACGACTATGAATAGAGGCGATTTCCGCACCATCATTCATACCATCGAGATCGGTATCTACCGCCAGTGCATTACCCGATTTAACTTTTTCATCATTATCCTGAAGTCCGTCACCATCGGTGTCCTTAACGAACGGATTTGAAGGAATCAGCACGGTAGAGCCAGTCGGGAAGCCCGCTGTCCAGCCCGTCAGCTCAGCACCATCGTTAACGCCATCAGCGTCGGTGTCGGCAAGCAATGGGTCACATTTAGAAGCTGAACCCGCTGACAGTTTATAAACATCATAGGCAGAATTGTTAAGCGCTGTAATGCGTTCATTATAGGCTGTAACACAGCCTCGTAAATCCAGCGTTAATCCGGCTGTATCAATTAAAATATCACTGACCCGTGCCAGTTCAAATGAGTCACTCAGACCATCGCCGTCGGTATCAGCCAGATTTTTATTGGTCAACAAAGTAAACTCTTCTTCCACATCGACCAGACCATCACCGTCGCTGTCCGTTGCGAAGTACGTGCCGTCACTAACAGCCGGGCCATTACAAGTTCCACAGCTCAGCATCAGTGTTACCTCATAGCTATCGGATGCGCCGTCACCATCGGTATCGGCATTTGTCGGATCCGTGTAATAAACCTGCCATTCATCATAATCATTCAGACCATCGCCATCAGAATCCGCTAAGGCCGGATTACTAGTGATAAGGAAAGCAGGATTAATCGCAGCAGGATCAGCCGTTAAATAGCCGTAAAACTCATTACCATCACTGATACCGTCTCCATCACTATCGACAGTCAAAGGATCGGTACCAAGCATAAATTCTTCACGGTCTGATAAATTATCTGAATCAGAATCTTTAACATAAACCAGCCGCAACTTATCACCGGCTATAATCGACAGGTTTTCAATATCCTGAATTACATTTGGTGTGTAGATTTCAGTGATTGTATCAATACCGCCGTTAATCGTATGTTCATGTGCAACCAGCCATGACTGATTCGTCAGACGGTTCGCTGTAACCTCACGAATATTTTCGAAACTTGTAGAGGTAGTCGGCGTAATATCCCCTGCCACTATTAAGTCTTCGGTGATGACTGCGTAAGGTATTTTTAAAATATCGACCATGACCTGACGCAACGTTATATTTTGTGAGCCTGGTGCCGATGCTGTCGCTACCCGGTAGGTTTCAGTCGGGCGGGCAGTACCATAATCAATGCTAATAGTTGCCGTACGCGCAGTTACATCATCTGACAGGTTAACCCAGTTGGTTTCACTGTTATCAGATCCCAGATTATTTTCACCAACAATCGGTGTGATCACCAGATCCTTATAGTTGCTGATCAGTGTTTTATAATTATCAAGATTCATATCCATGCTATAGATATTACCGCTTGCAGCAGCACCCACCGCCATCGGTATCGAATTGCCGACAGCTCTTGAAAGAGTACCAATCGGTATACCATAACCACTGGCGTTATTACCGGCCATAATGACAGAAAGACTAAGATCGTTGAGTGTATAGGCGACATTACCCGGGTTATCAACACTGACATAAAGATTCATCTGAGCAGAATCAATACTGATACTTGAATCTGTAGATGTGGCCTGTAATGTGCTGTATGACTGAGTCGAGGACGTACCTGATGTTTGCGACCAGTTACTTTCATTGGCGTTGGTATCGGTAAAACCCGAGGTTAATTTCAACCCTACTTTCACGGATGGTATCGATGATACTTCGGCTTCAATTGAGACTTCTGCACTGAAACTTCTGGCAATAGAATGGGAGTCACTGCCACCAGTAGTTGAACTGGTCTCATTGGAGACGGCATTATCATAACCGGTACTCTGACTGTTTGAGGTACCATCAGCCGTGGTGTAATTAACACTGAAATTTGGTACACCAATGGATACATTAAGTTTGGGCACATCGGCAATCAGCGGGTTAAAGCTGTAGTTATTATTGGCAGAATTAAAGTTTTTATTAATGATTTCTTCGTAGTCACTATAACCATCGCCATCGGTATCAGCCACATCAGGATTGGTATAATAGAGATTAATCTCATCACTATTGGTTAAGCCATCTCCATCAGAGTCCTGATTACCTGCCGGGCTGGAACTGGAACCACCACAGCCAGCCAAGCCAGTCATTAATAACAGCATTAAACTGCTGTATCTGAATTTATTTGTTATTTGCATAATATCCCCGAAATGCTTTTTATCTTATATTAAGTTAAAGATACCCAAAGACCCGAACCGTCGCTCTGCTCCCATTCTTTTAAATATCACAGGATTTTTACCATGCCAGCGTCCAACTTCCGTCCAATGCCTGAAAAGCACTAAAGCGGTTTCAAGAAAGCCGTTTCATGACTAACGAAAAACCGGTATATTTTCGCTGCGATTCAATTCGATACTTCTCGATTAATCACTTAGTCAGCTGACTGATATAGAGAAAATAAACATCGAAAGAATTGAAAATAAATGAAGACCTTAGATAAATATCAAGTAATAAGTCTTTTCTTAGGTTTATTAATAGACTTCATTCCAATGACTGCTTATCATCGCGTAACATAATGAACTCTTGGCTTATATGGATATGACAACGCTCCAACTCTCCTTAATGGGAGCCATTGAAACTTCAGCCAACAACCAAAACATCGTTCTCAGCTATAATAAGTTACAGGGGTTACTGGCAATACTGGCAATGTCCGCCGATAAGCCACTGTCTCGTGATATGCTGGCCGACCTTTTCTGGCCGGATATGCCAGAAAAAAACGCAAAAGAAAATCTCAGACGAGCTTTATACAACCTGAAGTCCGCCCTTGGTGACGCAAGCCGGTTACTGATCTCCAATAAGAAAACCGTTAGCCTGGAAAGCACCGGCTTATCGCTCGATATAGATGTCATTCGTCATATCACCACTTGTTCAGCCGAACTTAATATTGCTACCAGTTATGGCCAGCTCGAGAAGCAGATTAAACTTTACCGTGGTGAATTCATGACCGGATTCACATTACCAGATTCACATTACCAGATTGTCCCGATTTTGAAGACTGGCTGCAGCTGCAGCGAGAATTACTACAGCGCCATATGCTCAGCTCGATTGAACAGCTTGCTAATTTTTATGAACAAAACAGTGACTACAATAAAGCCCTGTCATTAGCTTTGCAGTACTGTGAGATCGACCAGTGGAATGAAGACATGCAGTGTAAAGTCATGCGGCTTTATGCATTAAATGGTCAGAATAACGCTGCTATTAATCAGTACGAATCCACCTGTAATTTTTTCAAAAACGAGCTTGGAACAGAACCCAGAAAAGAAACCCATCATCTGGCCAGACGCATTCGCAGCGGTGAAATCAGCGCCCACCGAAATGAGAAAACTCTGGAGAATATTGTCTGTGAACTCTACCGATCTGTTGATCAGCCGGATCAGTGGATGGATGTTGCCGGTAAGATTGCTAATCTAGTCGGTGCTGAAAGATTTTTATTTGCCAGTCGCGATAAAGTCAACCTTGAAATGAAAGGAGATATTTACTGGGGACTTGGAGATGAGGCTTATGAGGCTTATATCAGTCATTATTCCAATGTAGATATCCTCTCGCAAAGACTGGAACATGCCCCACAAAACAGATTTCACATTAGTTATGACCTGTGCCCGGATCAACTGTACTTTAAATCTGAGCTATACAATGACTTCTGCAAACCCTTCGATATTCATTATTCCACCGGCGTCGCATTTAGCGAACCGGACAGCTCAACATATACACAATTTGCCTGCTTATGGGGTGCCGACACAAAAGCCTTTGATACTAATGACATTAAACCACTGAACAGTTTAGTAGCGCATTTGCAGCAATTTGTCCGCCTGCGACAAAAATTTGAACACTTAGAACAACAGACACGGTCTTCCGATCAGATTACCGAGCGATTTACAACACCAGCCTTTCTATGTAACCGACACGGTCAGATTCTTTCCCGTAACACACAGACAGAGTCTTTATTCAGTACCTCAGAAATTTTGACAGCCCTGGGCGAAAGTATTGTATTTTTTCAGAATCATCATCAGCTAAAATTTGAAACCTTATTGTATCAGGCCATTAATGCCACTGATGCTAAAGCCAGACTCGTTGACGGCCGCTGGCATATACAGGACGGAAACAAAACACTCGAAGTCAGCATTTTCCCGTTCACCTACCGTGCAGAGGGAAGCGCCGATAATTCACAGCCCTGCGCACTCATTGTGATTACCTGATACTAAGCAAAGCTACTCTCGCCTGTTCAACTACAAAATCTGATTTAATCTCGCCAGCTCTCATTTCAACCGAAAAATATTTGCACCGATTCGTTTAATAAATAAACAGCAGCGGCAAGAAAATATCGCAAAAAGGCGGAATCGATCTTCGTTTAGAAATATAATACGCCTTAATTTCGCTTACTGGCTGCTAATACAAGCATGATCACCAATACCATTATGATCCAGGGTACAACATCCGATGCAGGCAAAAGCACCTTTGTTGCGGGCTTGTGCCGTGTATTACACCGCCAGGGGATTTCTGTCGCCCCGTTCAAGCCACAGAACATGGCACTGAACAGTGCGGTAACAACCGATGGTGGTGAAATTGGGCGCGCACAGGCGGTGCAGGCACAAGCCTGCGGTTTAGAACCGCATATTGATATGAACCCTGTTTTATTAAAACCCAGCAGTGACCAGAACGCACAAATTATTATTCACGGTAAAGCTTTAAAAAACATGAACGCCCGTGATTATCATCAGTATAAAACAGTCGCCATGACAGCCGTACTGGAATCACATCAGCGACTTTCTCAACAATACGACATCATTATTGTTGAAGGTGCCGGCAGTCCGGCAGAAATAAACTTGCGCGATCGTGATATTGCGAATATGGGATTTGCAGAAGCCGTTGATTGCCCGGTTATTATTATTGCTGATATAGATAAAGGTGGCGTGTTTGCGCATTTAACCGGCACATTAAATTTACTCAGTCAGTCTGAACAGCAGCGCACCAAAGGATTTGTGATCAACCGTTTTCGCGGTGACATATCTTTATTAACACCCGGTACAGACTGGCTTGAAGCGTTCACCGAAAAAACCGTTTATGGCACGCTACCCTATTTAATGAATTTTCATCTTGAAGCGGAAGATGCAATTAATTCTGAGAATATCTGCGACTCTGACAACCCGCTAAAAGTCATCATACCTGTATTACCCAGAATCAGTAACCACACCGATTTTGATCCGTTGCGATTACACCCGCAGGTAGACTGCCAGTTTATTGCGGCTGATGCCGATATCCCGGCCTGTGATTTAATTATTTTACCTGGCAGTAAAAATGTACGTGATGATTTTAATTGGCTCAAACAAAACGGCTGGGCAGATCATTTAAAAAAACACCTGCGTTATGGTGGTAAGGTTTTGGGCATTTGCGGTGGTTTTCAAATGCTCGGCAAAGCAATCCATGATCCCGATGGCATTGAAACTACAGCCGGCAGTATCGAGGCTTTTAATTTACTGGATTTTGAAACCACGTTAAATGCCGACAAACAACTGTTAAACGTCAGTGGTGTTCTGGCAGGTTCCGACACAAAAGTCAGTGGCTACGAAATTCATTGCGGCATCAGTAGCGGTAAGGCGCTTGAAAATCCCGCATTAGTTTTTGAAAACAAAAATGACGGCGCTGTGTCAGAAGACAATCAGATCATCGGTACCTATTGTCACGGATTATTTGAAGAACAATTCTCATGTCAGTCTATGCTGCAATGGGCAGGACTGAAAAACGCACAGGCGATAGATTATTTTCAGCGCCGCGAAGATGATATCAATCGCTTAGCTGATAGCATAGAAGAACATATCGATTTAAATGCCATTTTTAGCCTGTTAGATATTAATGTTTCAAAACAAAAGCCGCAGCGAACGGTAACGGCATCGTTATGATTGAACTGATACTGGGTGGGGTAAAATCCGGTAAAAGCAAACTGGCTGAACAGCAGGCAATCAACAGCGGGCTTGACGTTATATACCTTGCCACCGCGATGAAAGAATTCAATGGTCAGACTGACCCGTCTATGCTGCAGCGCATAAAAACTCATGAACTGCAGCGCCCTGATCACTGGTCAGTTATTGAAGAACCCATATTACTGGCTGACAGACTTCTCGAACAGGCATCAGAACACAAAACTTTGCTGGTCGACTGCCTGACTTTATGGCTTACTAATTTATTATTAAATAATGACCCAACACTCATTAAACAGGAAACGGATAAATTAATAGAGGCACTGCCCCGCTTAAAAGGTCATATTATTTTTGTCTCGAATGAAACCAATATGGGCGTTATTCCGACATCACAACTAGCCCGCCGATTTTGTGATGAAGCCGGCATCTTACACCAGACATTAGCCTCACTTTCTGACCGCGTTATATTAACGGTAGCCGGTCTACCACATGTATTAAAAGGTACACTTTAATGGATTCAACCTGGCTTCAGAAAACTTGTTTAATACCAAACACAGCGGCTCAAAAAACTGCAGGCGAACATCAGATGCAACTGACAAAACCACCCGGCGCGCTGGGCAGGCTGGAAGATATTGCAATACAACTGGCCGCCATGCAAAACAAAACAATCCCGCAAATAAAGAATGTACAGATTACTGTATTTGCTGCAGATCACGGCATTGCTAATCAGGGTGTTTCAGCTTTTCCTCAGGCCGTAACTGCTGAAATGATAAAAAACTTTTCACGCGGCGGTGCAGCTATCAATGTTCTGGCCAGAATTAATGAAGCGACACTCGATGTGATTAATCTGGGTACCGCCTTTCCTGCTGATAATTTGCCAGCTGTTATTGATAAAACAATTTCTAACGGCACCAAAGATTTTTCGCAACAGGCGGCAATGTCTGCAAGCGAATGCATGACAGCGCTAACAGTCGGCGCTGAACATATTGATCAGGCCTGTGCCAACAAAACCGATTTATTTATTGCCGGTGAAATGGGTATCGCCAATACATCATCTGCTACGGCTCTGGCCTGCGTCTTGCTCGAACGTACAGCGCAGGAACTGGCTGGCCCTGGCACCGGCCTTGATAAAGACGGCGTTTCTAAAAAAGTCGCTATCATTAACACAGCACTGGCATTACATAAACTAACCAAGTCAGATCCACTAAAAGCGCTGGAAACAGTTGGCGGTTTTGAAATTGCCGCAATTGTTGGCAGTTATATCCGTTGCGCGCAAATCGGCCTGCCGGTTCTGGTCGATGGATTTATCAGCACAGTTGCCGCACTTCTGGCTTCACGAATCAAACCCGGTTCAGAGCACTGGTTTATTTATGCACATGCTTCTGCAGAACCCGGGCATAAAATGATTCTGCAGGCACTAAATGCCACGCCTTTACTTGATATCGGAATGCGTCTGGGCGAAGGCAGCGGTGCAGCGGCTGCCATTCCATTGATTAAAAGCGCCTGTGCCCTGCATGCTGAGATGGCAACATTTGCAGCAGCCGGTGTCTCCGAGAAAAATGCTTAATCATTATGTTAATTAATTTACTGCGCCACGGTGAGGTTGAGGGTGAGAACTGTTTTCGTGGCCATAGCGATGAGCCTTTAAGCAAGGCTGGCTGGTTACAAATGACAAATGCAGTGGCATGCTGTCAGCCTGATCTTATTATCAGCTCGCCGCTAAAACGCTGTGCAGTGTTTGCTGCAGAGTGGTCAGCGCAGCAGCAGATAAAACTGATCGAAATGGCCGACTTTAAAGAAATTAATTTTGGTGACTGGGATGGTTTGAGCGCCGAACAAATCCAACTGACTTCGGCAGCCGAACTCAATCAATTCTGGAGCAACCCGACAGAGTACACACCGCCTAATGCTGAAACGCTAAAGGATTTTCAGCGACGCGTCGTGACAGGCTGGCAACAACTGATCAATAGATTCAAAGACCAGAATATTTTACTGGTGACACACGGCGGCGTTATTCGTATTATCATCGCGCATATTCTGTCAATACCCGTCGATAAAATCCTGTCGATAGAGTCAGCGCTGGCATCAATGACACAGATTCGTATCAGCTTTGATGATAATAACCAGTCTTATGCCAGCCTGGTTTATCATGCCAACATTAATCAGCCAGGTGACACATGATCCGGCCACTTATACTCGCCATACAGTTTTTAACCCGCCTGCCTGGTCCCCGGCTAAACCATATCACTGAGCGAGAAATCGGCTTATCACAGTTTTATTACCCGCTGGCAGGCTTGCTGATTGGTTTTATACTGATTGGCTGTGCCCACTTCATCACTCTGCAGTCCTCTGCATTAGAGGCCGCACTGATATTAACGATCTGGGTGTTAATCACCGGCGCACTGCACATCGACGGCCTTGCTGACTGTGCCGATGCCTGGGTCGGTGGCTATGGTGATAGAGAGAAAACACTGGCCATCATGAAGGACCCACAAAGCGGTCCGGTGGCTGTGACGTTAGTGATTTGTGTTTTATTAATAAAGTATGCCGCCTTAGAGATCATAATCAGTCATCAGGCCTGGCCGGGACTGATTTTAGCACCGGTAGTATCACGTAGCCTACTGCCCTTACTGTTTCATACAAGCGCTTACGTCAGCCCAGGCGGCCTGGGCTCAGCACTTAAAGAACAGCAGTCAGTCATTTTCAATGCTCTGACACAACTGGCAACACTGGGACTGGTGGTATATCTGCTGGGCTTAGCCTCGATAATTCTGCTGCTGGTCATATTTATACTATTTATCGTCATCAGACAGATCAGCCTGAAACGCCTTGCGGGTATCACCGGCGATGTTGCCGGTGCGCTGGTTGAGCTGAGCGAAGTGGTTGTTTTAGTTACATTTTTAAGCCTGATCAATCAATAAAAACGAGATCTGACCGGGTTGAAAAAAGTCATAATGCGATGGCAAAACCGGCGAATTCTGAAAATATCCACTAAATAGTCGAAATTATTACAATTTATCGTCGTTTTAGAGGCTTTTTTATTCTGTTTTTAGCGGCTTTTCATGTAGAATAGCCCCCTTTCAAAAATGGACAAGTGGGCTGGCGGGCTAAACCATCGCTGCTACACTTTAATACTATTTATTTTATTTTCTCGGGCAGATCAGCCTTCAGACTGGCATAGCCGTTTTGATCATTGATTTACCTGAAACCTGGGCTGTCAGAAGTGCTTCTTAAAACAGAAACACCTACTGATGGAACCAGTAATTTAATGCCAACTTCAGAGTGCAAAAATGACTGACCTATCGCTTTACAGAAACATTGGTATCTTCGCCCACGTCGATGCCGGTAAAACAACAACGACTGAACGTATCCTGAAACTGACCGGTAAGATCCATAAGATCGGTGAAGTACACGACGGTGCTGCAACAACTGACTTCATGGAACAGGAAGCTGAGCGTGGTATTACTATCCAGTCTGCTGCAACCACTTGTTTCTGGAAAGATCACCGCTTTAACATCATCGATACCCCGGGACACGTTGACTTTACTATCGAAGTTTACCGCTCATTAAAAGTACTGGATGGCGGTGTCGGTGTATTCTGTGCCTCTGGTGGTGTTGAGCCGCAGTCAGAAACCAACTGGCGTTATGCGAATGAATCGGGTGTTGCTCGTGTCATTTTCGTTAACAAACTCGATCGTATGGGTGGTGACTTCTACCGCGTTGTTGATCAGGTTAAAAACGTACTGGCTGCTAACCCGCTGGTTATGGTTCTGCCAATCGGTATTGAAGATGACTTCATTGGTGTGGTTGACCTGTTAACCCGTAAAGCATGGGTCTGGGATAACTCAGGTGACCCAACCAATTATGAAATTCAGGATGTGCCAGCCGATATGGTTGACAAGGTTGAAGAATACCGCGAACAGTTAATCGAGACAGCTGTTGAGCAAGACGACGACCTGATGGAAGCTTACTTAGAAGGTGAAGAGCCTTCTATTGAAGACATCAAGCGCTGCATCCGTAAAGGTACCATCAATCTGGAATTCTTCCCGACATTCTGTGGTTCTGCCTTTAAAAACAAAGGTGTTCAGAATGTTCTGGACGCTGTAGTTGATTACCTGCCTTGCCCGACTGAAGTTATTCCACAACCTGAAGTGGATCTGGAAGGTGAACCAACTGGTAAATCTGCCATTGTTGATGCCAGCCTACCTGTTCGTGCACTGGCGTTCAAAATCATGGATGACCGTTTCGGCGCCCTGACCTTCGTACGTATCTATTCGGGTACTGTGAAAAAAGGTGATACTTTAGTTAATACTTTTACCGGTAAAAACGAGCGTATCGGCCGTATGGTGGAAATGCATGCTGATGACCGTAATGAAATTGATTCATGTCAGGCCGGTGATATTGTTGCATTCGTTGGTCTGAAAAATGTTCAGACAGGTCACACTTTAGCTGATCCTAAGAATCCAGCAACACTTGAGCCTATGGTATTCCCTGATCCCGTCATCTCAATCTCTGTAACGCCTAAAGATAAAGGTGCTTCTGAGAAAATGGGTATCGCGATCGGAAAGATGGTTGCTGAAGATCCATCGTTCTACGTTGAGACTGATGAAGACTCTGGTGAAACCATTCTTAAAGGTATGGGTGAATTACACTTAGATATCAAAGTTGATATCTTAAAGCGTACCCACGGTGTAGATCTTGAAGTCGGCAAACCACAGGTTGCTTACCGCGAAACAATTACCCAGCGTATTGAAGATTCATACACTCATAAGAAACAGTCCGGTGGTTCTGGTCAGTTTGGTAAAATCGATTACATCGTTGAGCCAGGTGAGCCAGGTTCAGGTTTTGTATTCGAATCAACAGTAACCGGTGGTAACGTACCTCGCGAATTCTGGCCTGCTGTTGAAAAAGGTTTTAAGAGCATGATGGGACAAGGTGTTCTTGCTGGATACCCTGTGCTTGACGTTAAACTGACACTGACTGATGGTGCTTTCCACGCAGTTGACTCATCGGCAGTAGCCTTTGAAACAGCAGCCCGTGGTGCCTTCCGCCAGTCAATTCCAAAAGCCGGCGCTCAGATCATCGAGCCGATCATGAAGGTTGATGTATTCACTCCTGATGATAACGTCGGTGATGTCATCGGTGACTTAAACCGTCGTCGCGGCATGATCCAGGGTCAGGATGCCGGCCCTACTGGCGTTCGTATCAAGGCTGAATGCCCGCTGTCTGAAATGTTTGGTTACATTGGTGACCTGCGTACAATGACATCGGGTCGTGGTCAGTTCTCTATGGAGTTCTCACACTACATGCCTTGTCCGAAAAATGTTTCTGACGAAGTTATTAAAGAAGCAGCCGAGCGTAAAAAGAATAAGTAATTATTTATTGATGTTCTGTTTAAACAGAACATCAAACGCTTAATAAAAAAGCCGGTCTCTAGTTTACTCTAGGCCGGCTTTTTTTATGACATTCATCTAAATGAGTGCCCCAACAGTAAAGGGAGTCCATCTTCTTAAGGTGGATGTCCGTTTAACCGCGTTTAACTGCGTTTTATTTTTCTTAAGGTGGATATCCTTTTAACTTGTCTTATCGTAAACAATATACCAATAAATGAGTTATTTAATTCACTAGTGGTGTATTAAATTGTCCACTGATATTAACAAGACCTGTGCTTGAATTAGTACATAAAGATACGAATGGATCACGACAAACATTCACGTTAAATGTACCTGTCATAAACTCATTAATAGCCGTTCCAGCTCGGCTGATTGTTACTGTGCTTTGGTCATCATAAAAATTTAAATACCAGTTTTGATGTAGAACACTCAATGCAGGGTCAGTTGAGTTAACTAGTGTATAGAGGGCCCATGTATTCATATTAGTGCCATCCAGTTGGTATGGTACAGCACTTGCGGTTACTGGTTTACCAAGGTATAAGGCCAGCTGAATGTCTGGTGTATAAAGCTGAACAACTATAGAGTCTGAGGTTGTTAGAGTAACTCCAGCGGCCATTACCAGTGTTGCAAAGTCACTACTATACGTTGTCATAGGCGCGTTATCTACACTTAAGCAGAATACGGCTGTATCCAGAGAATCGCAAGTTACTCCTGTAACAGGTGATGTTACTGGTGGGGTAATAGGAAGCGTTACTTCACCATCATCTTCATGTCTGGGAGCATTAAAGCTACCGGCTACATTTTTACAACCATTTGCACCCACGCTATCGCATAACACTAAATCATACGTCCCAGTAATATAACCGCCAGGGGCATCAAAATTAGTAATTGTGATTGAACTGTAATCGAAACATTCAGGATTAATTGAGCAGCTATAACTGATATTTGGTAGATTACTTTCTACATATAATGCAGATACTGTTGAGCCATCTAATGCGTATGTTCCCAACGCCATATCGGCACTGGTGAAGTACAAGGACATTTGTGAGTTAGGTAAGAGTAAATTAATGCCGGTTAAGTCAGTGCCTGTATGCCGCATTGCAGTGATAGATTGAATAAAGCCTGATGGGCCACCAAACACATCATCACCTGAGTATATTTCTTGAGTACCAGCGCCAGTGCTATCTCCAACTGATAAACAAAAAACTGGCAGAGTAGTGGAGTCGCAGACTGTATCAGTAATTATCGGTGCTGTGCCAACTTGCTCAGCTACGACTGCATTTGGTATAGAATCATCAGTGACATCGCAAGCTGACAACACCAGCATAGCTGCAACTAATGGTAATATATGACGAGCTTTTATTTCGTTTAAAAAATGTCTCACTTTTCCTTTATCCTTTTTATTAGAGTTATTTTTTTCGTACGGAGTATATTATAGGGGTCGGTGACTATATTATAGGGGTCGGTGACAAACGCTAATACTAATGATTCTCATTTGTCACCGACCCCTTTCTTAATGAAAAGTAGGAGCAGAATGAACCTCCCACAATAAGACAGATAATTAAATGCCTGTATATTTCTCTTCGTATTATACAGGTGTAGTATTCAACTATCTCTGGACATTAATTTAGTTCTTCTTCCGCTACATAATCTGGACAAGTTATGGACAAGAGGTTAAATTTTATGCCATAAAAAGCTTCGTTAAAAAATATTTCATTTCATCAAAACGAATCTTCCTCGAAACTATCACCCTGCTCCGGCAGCTCATCATAAACACTATTAACCACCGAAGTCATTTCCTCTTTTGACACTTCCAGGTATTTAAACTGTTCCCCCGATTGCTGCATCGCCTTTAGGTCTAGTACTGTGCCTACCGGCAATTCATTACCATCACCCAGCTTTCCGCTAACGGCATACAAAACCCATTTAGGACCTTCCAGTGACAACACCATATAGGAGGCATCAGCAACCGCCAACACCGAGTGAGCGCTCAGCTGGGCGATAGAACCATACCCCAGAACAATACCGCCGCCGAGTTCATAACCAACAGGTACTACGATCGCCTTGCTTAACTCATATATACCCACTCCGGTGCCAGCAACCACCGAGGCAGTGGTGCCGGCAGCCAGCGTGGTGCCACCAATTACCGTACCAAACGCTTGTGATGTCAGTGAAGCCGCTTCACCGGTGACCAGCACAGTAGCCCCGGTGACAGCAGCAGCACTGCCAGCTACCACACCGACTGCTCCGCTACCGACAGTGACGCCGGCTGCGGTCAGAGGCACGCCAATATACTGCACCCCTTTACCGGCTATATAGCCAACGGCTTTAACACCCTGACCCACAATCTGACCACCCAGCAACTCCGCTCCGCCAAGCGCTACACCACCAACCGCAGTAGCCCCGGCAGCCAGGTTTCCGCCGGTAAACTGAAACACACTATAAACCGATGCCACCGCAGACACGGCACTGGGTGCAATCAAATCATACACAGCTCCGGCCGTATTCCAGCTGACTTCAACGGCTAATTTGGTCGCGGCAATACCTTCTTCAATCACAACCATTACAGGGAATGCAACCGCATTAACGGCGATGTAACCGACAGAACCGGTACTGACCTTTACGATCGGACTGATTAAGCCATCCCATAAAACCCCTTGTAAAATCCAGCGCATTGATTTTAATACCGCAAATGAAAAACCAAAGGGACCGGCAGTATCATCAAATGCTTCGCCTGCTTTACGAAACGACTCGCCGACATTCTCACCATAATCTGACAGAGCACCGCCCATCAGGTCACTGAATGTGTCACTGTATTCTTCGCGTAGCTGGTTTGAACGCTTGAGTCCAACAATAAAGTTATCTGGCTCAAATGCCTCGGCAATCCCCGCTCCTCTTTTAGCCAGCTTGCGCGGTACCGCCGCATAGCCTTTGATAAATTTATCACCCGCGTACATCAGGCTCTCTATGGCAGCGTCAGTGGATTTTTCCGACCAGCTGGCCGCCGTCGAGAGTGATTGGTTTACAGCCATTTCACCAACAGAGTCTGTGATCTTGGTGAATGCATCAGCGGTTTTAATCACACCCTTTTCAATAGCCTCACCAAAGCGGTCAACCACCTTGGCACTGGACAAACCCACTTTCCACGAATCCAGTACCATATTTTTTGCCAGCTCACTGCTTTTATCGACTAACAACATACCCTTGCTTCGGCTTACGTCGGTAATATTTGAACCGATATTTTGACTGCCACGAAATAATTTTTTAGCTACATCAAGGCTTAACTCTGTTCCTGCAGGAATGATATAAACCGCATCGGCTGCATTTTTTATTGAACTGAGAAATGACTCACGCGCCCGCATCCCCATCATTTCCGTTGCCAGTTGCAGTGGATCTGGCCCGGCCGGTATCAACTTAATCGATGTATTGGGAACAGCAAAGGCACCGTGCGTATAAAGTGAACTATGACCTTCTTTAATCAGTTTTTTCGAATATTTTAACGGATCATCATTTGTCTGCACGGATGCGCAGCCACTGAGTAGTGCAAGCATTAAACCAAAAAGAAAAGCTTTTATATTTAATTTCTTATTCACGGAAATCTCCCGGTATCACTTCTAACACATCCTTGATAACAGCAGGATCATCTGACAGCACATTAACCTCAAGCCCTTGTTTTTTTAATTCATTCAGATCAACAACACTGCCGACCGGTAAACTATCAACGCGTTCAGATGCACCATTACCCAGTTCTCCCTTGACGCTGGCGATCACCAGTCTGGGGCCGTCATAAGCGAGAAACACCGCCGTATCAAAAACCCCAAGCAGTAAATGCGTCGGGATAGCCACTAACGCGTTATAACCCAGCACGACACCAGCGCTGGCCTGATTAATAACCACCTTGGTGGTGCCAACAACGGCATCGTAACTGACGAAGGCGACGTATTTACCGGTATCAACAGCGGTTTTAACGACCGCACTGCCGGTGCCAACAATCGGGCTTGCGGCGGTAAAGGCAACCTGGTTAACAGTACCGATAGTCGCTCCGGTCACATAAGTTAACGGCACCGTACCTAAAGACAGCATTGACAAACCACTTAAAAAACCGGCTTCAACTGTTGGTGAAATCACCTCCACACCGAGCTTTCCACTGTAATAAACCGTGGTTCCAATAGCCTGCACAGTCCGGCCAACAACACTCACAGCCGTCGCTGTTGGTAAGAACAGCAGTTGCGATACCCCTCTTGCACCAGCTGATGCGGTATCAGCAGCTGTACTAACAACCGGTTTAAACAAGCCCTGATACAAACCTTTCATATAACCTTTGATAATATGAAAGACACCGACAAGGGCATTTTCAGCCTGACCGGAGGCCTCATACTCCTGGGTAAATGCATCACCTGCTTTGCTAAATGCACCGGACCAAGCATGACCAATGCGCTCAGAAATATTAATCTGCATATCTGCTGTTAAGTCGTAGATATTTGAAAAATCACTATTGAGATTTTTAAAATAGTTTCCTGCTTGCGAAGCCAGGGCATCTCGTGTTGCCGCTGTACGCTTACCAATATACAGATTCCCTTTGATTAATGCCTGCCAGGCTTTACTCAGGTTTTGTTTGCCGTAGTCGATCTGCATTCTGCCGACTTTATGCGTATCGGAGAACACTTTTGCAGTCAGACGTTTACCTTGATCAAATGTACTGATACTGAGATCAAGCGAACTGACTACATCCTGTTTGAGTGCAGAGGCAAATTCAGTATTACGGGATGCGATAGAACTGATCGCAGAGACGACAGCCTGTCGGGACGAAATCACCGATTTTTGTTTGGCGTAATCGAGTGCTTTTTTACTGGAGGTGATGACATAATAACCTTCATCGTATAGCGCCTGATGACCACGCATATTTGACATGGTAACCGGAATCACATCTTCAACCGATTTTTTATCTTTATGTGGCTGTGAACCGCATGAGAATAATACAAAAAACAACAGTGCCGAAATAAAAACCTTTATAATTCTCGACAAGCTCATAAACACTCTCCCTAGTTTTTTTGTTTTTATAATTTATTTTTTTGCTTCGTTATTTAGATGCCGTAATCGTTTGAGTTTTTCGGCAATTTTTATTTCAAGCCCTCTTGCAACAGGCTGGTAAAAAACCTGTTCACCCAGCTCCTGCGGAAAATAAGTTTCACCGGCAGCAAATGCATCCACTTCATCATGAGCATAACGATAATCCCTGCCATAATCCAGTTCCTGCATTAATTTGGTTGGCGCATTTCGCAAATGCAGAGGCACTTCCAGTGTGCCGCTTTGTTTTGCTGCTGCTTTAGCCGCTTTTAAAGCCAGATAAGAAGCATTACTTTTTGGTGCCGAAGCCAGATAAGTTATAGCTTGTGCAACTGCCAGCTCACCCTCAGGTGCGCCCTGACGTTTAAACGCATCCCACGCATTAAGAGCAATCTGCAGGGCTCTCGGGTCGGCGTTGCCGATATCTTCACTGGCAATGGAAACCATTCGCCGGATAACGTATAAAGGGTCACAGCCGCCGTCAATCATTCTGCAATACCAATACAGTGCAGCATCCGGTGAGCTGCCTCTGACAGATTTATGAAACGCAGAAATCTGATCGTAAAACAGCTCACCTTTATTATCAAAACGTCTTGAACCTTCACTGGTAACCGCGATGACAGTGTCTTTTGTAATAACGATTTTATCATTCACCGTGCTGGCCAGTTCAACAGCAATCTCAAGCAAATTCAGGGAACGCCGGGCATCACCATCGGCTGCTTTGGCAATGATTAACAGCAACTCATCGGCAATTTCGATATTTTGCTTAGACAAGATTTCATCTGACAGCAGAGCCTGTTGCAAAACTTTGCACAGACTTTCATCACTGATACTTTTTAAGACATAGGTTTTAGTGCGTGATAACAACGCATTATTTAATTCAAAGGACGGGTTCTCAGTGGTTGCACCTATAAAAAACACCGTGCCATCTTCAACGAAAGGAAGAAATGCATCCTGCTGTGATTTATTAAAGCGGTGAACTTCATCGACAAAAAGAATGGTGGGTTTTTGATAAACTTCCTGATACTGCCTGGCCTGCTCGATGGCCTGCCGTATATCTTTAACACCTGCCAGTACGGCCGATATACTAAGAAATTGCGCATTGCAGTAATTTGCGATCATTCGCGCCAGTGTTGTTTTCCCGGTTCCCGGTGGCCCCCAGAAAACCATTGAATGCAGCCGCTGATTCTCGATTGCAGTGCGCAATGGTTTACCTTCTGCCAGAATCTGCTCCTGACCGATATAATGTGAAAAATTATCGGGTCTAACTCTGTCGGCCAGAGGCCGGTAGGCACTGTGCTGAGGCAAGTTTACTCGCCACCAATAACATCAGCATTTTTTGGAATAGCAAACTCAAAACGTCCGGGTTTGAATTTTACTGCAGATGATATTTTGCTGAACTGAATAACTGTTGTCTGACCAAAGCCGTCAATCATCTTGATGCTGTTAATAAGATTGTTTTTCATACCGACAAAAATATTACTGAATTCCGCATCGTGATCACGGGCAATTAACTCAATCCAGCTAACCCCTTTAATCACATCCATTTTAAGCAGCTTGAAATCTTTTTCTATATCCGTTTTATTAAATAATAAAACCATGGATGTTTTTGAAAGCGATGACTCAACAGGTTTGATAGTGACCTGGTCCAGTTCGCTGTCAAATAGCCAGATCAGTTTACCGTTTGACATAATAACCTGGCGGTAAGGCTCTTCATAATCCCAGGAAAACTTGCCGGGTTTTTGCAGCGAGAACTGGCCGGCAGAAAACTGTAATTCGTAGCCTTTTTCATCAAACAGACTCTGACTAAAGGCAGCACTGAAGCTGTCGGAGCGAGTTAAAAAATGCTTTAACTGCTCTACTCCGGTATTAGCTGCGTATGCAAAATGTATATTACACAACAGCAAAGCAGAGATTATTATTAATTTTAAACGCGATTTCATCAGCTTTTCTTTTAAGTTAAACATCAACAGGTGGCGGCGCCAGAACTTCACGACTGCCGTTAGTTTGCATACCGGAAACCACACCGCTGGCTTCCATTTCTTCTATCATACAGGCCGCACGGTTGTAGCCGATGCGCAGTCTTCTTTGCACATAGGAGATTGAAGCCTTTCTGCTTTCAGTGACTATTTTTACAGCCTCATCATAAAGCACATCACTATCGCCTTCTTTTTTCGCCGGCGTTTCGCCGGGCAGCATACCGGCTTCGCTGTTATCTTCCAATATAGAACTGATGTATTCCGGCTTGCCCTGCTCTTTAATATGATTAACTACATTATGCACTTCGTGGTCATCAACAAAAGCGCCATGAACTCGCTCCGGTATGCTTTGCCCTGCATTCATATACAGCATGTCACCGTGCCCCAGTAACTGCTCGGCCCCCATCTGATCGAGAATGGTTCGTGAGTCTACCCGCGATGAAACCTGAAACGCTATTCGGCTTGGAATATTTGATTTAATCAGACCGGTAATCACATCAACCGAAGGCCTCTGAGTAGCCAGAATAAGGTGTATACCACAGGCGCGGGCTTTTTGTGCCAGCCTTGCAATCAGCTCTTCAATTTTTTTACCAACCACCATAATCAGATCGGCAAATTCATCAACCACGATAACAATATATGGCAGAGTTTTTAATGGCTCCGGCTCTGCTCCTTCTTCGGCATCTTTACGTTTGAATAAGGGATCTTTAATCGGTTCACCGGCGGCTATGGCATCAGTGATTTTTTTGTTATAGCCAATGATGTTTCGCACTCCCAGTGCCGCCATTAACTTATAACGTTTTTCCATTTCAGCGACACTCCAGCGCAGCGCGTTGGCAGCATCGCTCATATCAGTAACGACCGGTGTCAGTAAATGCGGAATATCATCATAGACATTCAGCTCAAGCATTTTGGGATCGACCATGATCAGCCGTAATTGTTGCGGCGAGCTCTTGTATAACAGACTAATCAGCATGGTGTTGATACCGACCGATTTACCCGAACCGGTAGTACCTGCGACCAATAAATGCGGCATTTTTGCAATATCGGCAATCACGGGATGGCCTGAAATATCTTTGCCAAGGCCAACGGTTAACGGTGATTTGGCTTTATCAAATTCCTTTGATTGCAGTATTTCACTGAGGTAAACAATTTCACGGTCTTCATTCGGAATTTCCAGCCCGACAACTGACTTACCGGGAATTACTTCAACCACTCGGACACTGGGCACCGATAAAGATCGGGCAAGGTCTTTTGACAGCGCGGTAATTTTTGCCGCTTTAATGCCGGGCGCCAGATCCAGCTCAAACCGGGTGATAACGGGCCCCGGATGTACTGCCACCACTTCAACTTCGACGCCGAAATCAGCCAGCTTTAATTCAACCAGCTTTGACAAAGCCTCCAGTGCTTCCTTGGAAAAACCGCTGGAGGTGTGTCTGGCTTCATCCAGTAACCGTAAAGGCGGAATGGTGGTGTCAGGTGCATCAAACAGCTGAATTTGCGATTCATTAATCGCCCGTTCACTGATTTCTGCTTTTTTAATCACCGGCTCAATACGTACCGGTGATTTGCGATTAACCGCTTTTTGTTGTTCTTTTATAATGACTTCTTTTCTGGCTTTTTTAGCCACGTCACCGGCTTTTTTAACTTCTTTTGATTCTCTGAAATGCTCAATTCGTAGCACTATAAACTCGAGCATTCTGAGACAGGTCAGACCCACCATGTCCATTAAGCCGAGCCAGCTGATGCCGGTAAATAAAGTGACGCCCCCCATTAAAACCGCCAGCAGCAACAGGGTTGAACCGAGCAAACCAAACACGTCGATTAATGCATCACCCAGATAACGCCCGAGAATGCCACCACCATCAAGCGGTAACAGTCCTTCTGGGATATAAAAATGAATACTGATGAGTGAACAGCCTGCCACTAAGGTCAAAAAGAAACCGAACCAGCGAATGCTGAGTATTTTGTAATCAGCCACATGGTCTTCACTCTTTCCACGCAACACACGCCAACCACTATAGGCAATCATAAAAGGAAACAAATAGGAGAGATAACCGAAAAGGTACAAAAAGACATCGGCGAACCAAGCGCCGGCATGGCCGGTATAGTTATGAATCACATCTGGCGGACCAGCATATGACCAGCCGGGATCGGCCGGGTTATAGGTTATCATCGCCGCCAGTAGAAACAAAGCAACAGCCAGTAGCACAAAAAGCACGCCCTCTCTTGCTCCACGCCCGATATGCGTAGTCAAACGAGGCAATGATTTAGCCTCTTTGGTTCGACGAGCTTGCGCCAATGAATATCCCCTGAAAAATGCCTTAAATAAGACCTAAAATGATAACGATTATTGAGCTAAATTGCAGTAAAACTTTGTTTTTAAAGTTAAATTTCGAGATTACACAAAATGCAGGCAAAATTTGCAGCTAAATCTGCTTAAATTGCTCGATCAGCGCCGGATGAACCAGCTTTCCTGCTTCAATATTAACCGCATTGCTGATGCTTTGCTCGGTTAAAGCTGAGCCATCGGCTATTTTTATGACATATCTGCTGATCACCGATGATAAAACCTGAGAAGCCGTCTTTGGCACCGCACCGGGCATATTAGCCACTGCAAAATGAATCACGCCGTGTTTTATGAACGTCGGCGACTGATAAGTTGTCGGCTCGATGGTTTCGACACAACCGCCCTGATCTATCGCTATATCGATGATAACAGACTGCTGTTTCATAGCCCTGACCATTGCCTCAGTCACCACATGAGGGGCTTTTTTACCGGACACCAGCACTGCGCCGATCACTAGGTCTGCCTCTGTCAGTGCCTCAGCAATCGCTGAGGCATAAGCATAGTGGGTCTGTATATTGGCAGCGAACTGTTGCAGGCGATCTAATTTGGCGGTGTCGATATCAAAAACGCTGACCTCGGCACCGACACTGGCGGCCAGTTGTGCAGCCTGCTCACCGGCCACGCCCGCTCCCAGCACCACCACCTTGCCGCGTGCGGCATTGGCCACGCCACCAAGTAAAATACCACTGCCACCGCTGGGCTGATGCAGTAAATGCGCGCCAATTTGCACTGCCAGTCGGCCCGCAATCTGACTCATTGCAGCCAGGATCGGTAACTGTTGTTGCTGATTTTCAATACTTTCAAAAGCGATCGCTGTGCAGCCCGTCGCGCAAAGCTGATCAGCCAGTGTTTTGTTGGCCGCCAGATGCAAAAAACAAAACAGAATGTGATCAGAGCGGATATATTTCAAATCGCCGGCTAACGGTTCCTTAACTTTAACGATCAGTTGTGCAGCCTGATAAAGCGCTTCGGCAGACGAAGCAATCTGACAGCCAGCACTGATATAATCTTCATCACTGAAACCACTTTTCAGACCAGCGCCTTGTTCAATAAAAACCCGGTGTTGCTGCTGCACCAGCTCGGCGCAGGCCTCAGGCGTTAAGCCGACACGGCCTTCTGCAAGTTTTATTTCTGTCGGTACACCAATCTTCATGTTGTTGCTCTCCATTGCGGTATCAGGTTTTATTATCAGCTTTGCGGGGCTCTCTACAAGTAAAGAATAACAATAGATACGATTTAAAATAACTATTGAATTTATCGAGCTTTTGCCAGTCAGATTATTACCAATATGAACGGCTGGGTGCTAATATATGCGCATTCTTTAATTCTCTAATTAACTGTATACATTTTCCGGGAACCGATAAAAATGAGTGAAGTGAAACATTGCCGTCTATTAATTCTGGGTTCAGGCCCTGCCGGTTACACCGCCGCTGTTTACGCTGCCCGCGCTAACCTTAACCCGGTATTAGTGACCGGCATGGAAATGGGTGGCCAGCTCACGACTACGACAGAAGTCGATAACTGGCCCGGTGACGATGCCGGCGTACAGGGCCCCGAGTTAATGGAACGGATGAAGAAACACGCCGAGCGTTTCGGTACCGAAATTATCTTTGACCACATTCACACCACCAAACTGGATCAAAAGCCGTATCGTCTGATCGGTGACTCTAATGAATACACCTGCGATGCCTTAATCATCGCTACCGGTGCCAGCGCTCGGTATCTGGGTCTGGAATCTGAAGAAGCCTTTAAAGGTAAAGGTGTATCTGCCTGTGCTACCTGTGACGGCTTTTTCTACCGTAACCAGAAAGTTGCCGTTATTGGCGGCGGCAATACCGCAGTCGAAGAAGCACTGTATCTGGCGAATATTGCATCAGAGGTGATCGTGGTGCACCGTCGCGATCAGTTCCGCTCGGAAAAAATACTGGCTGACCGTCTGATTGAAAAATCCAAAACTGGCAATGTCAGCATCGAATGGAATTCTGTGCTTGAAGAAGTATTAGGTGATGATTCCGGCGTCACGGGTATTCGTATTAAGAATGTAAAAGATAACAGCACTAAAGATATCGATGTTATGGGTACTTTTATCGCGATTGGCCACAGCCCGAATACCGCTATTTTTGAGGGTCAGCTGGAAATGCATAATGGCTACCTAAAAGTACAGACAGGTAGTCAGGGTAATGCCACACAGACCAGTGTTGAGGGCATCTTTGCTGCCGGTGATGTCAGCGACCATATTTACCGTCAGGCCATCACCTCGGCCGGCACTGGCTGTATGGCCGCACTGGATGCTGAACGCTATCTTGATGACCTGGAATCAAAATAGCTATAGCTGAAAACAAAATGCAACTGTCCACCTGTGACAGTCTGGATAAAATCCCTGCCGCTTCATGGAATGAACTGGCAGGTGATACAAACCCCTTCGTTCAGCATGATTTTCTTCTGGCGCTGGAACAACACCAGTGTTTACGGCCCTTTGGCTGGTTCCCCTGTTATTTATTAGTTAAAGAAAACGATAAGCTGATTGGTGCGACACCAAGCTATATCAAAAACAATTCGTATGGCGAGTTTGTTTTTGACTGGTCCTGGGCCGATGCCTATCATCAGGCAGGAAAACACTATTACCCTAAAATGGTAACAGCCATCCCATTTACCCCGGCAAATGGTCCGCGTTTTTTAGTACACCCAGAGGCCGACCGCAGCCTGATTATTGAGAGCCTGACAGCATTTAGTTTAGAAACAGCGAAAGCACTTAATTTATCCGGCATCCATAATTTATTTATGCACAAGGACATTACAGAACAACAAAAAGCAAAAGGTTTTTTTCAGCGCATAGACTGCCAGTTCCACTGGAAAAATAATAATTACCAGAGCTTTGATCATTTTTTATCATTTTTAAAACCAAAAAAACGCAAGAACATCCGTCAGGAAAGAAAAAAAATAAGTAATGCCAGCATCACTATAAAACGTTTACGTGGGGAAGAACTGACGGATCTTCAGTGGCAGCAACTGTACAAGTTTTATCAAATTACTTTTTTAAAAAAATCCGGTTCACCTACATTAACTCTGGAGTTTTTTAAAGCGGTTAAACACCGGTTGCTGGCAATAGTCGCGTACAATGATATGGAAATGGTAGCCGGCGCTATTTGTGTAATCGGTAAAGATACGTTATACGGACGCCACTGGGGCTGCTTTGAAGACTACGACGGACTGCATTTTGAGGTTTGTTATTACCAGGGTATAGAATATTGCATAGAAAACAATCTGACCAACTTTGAACCAGGCGCTCAGGGCCAGCACAAAATTGCCAGAGGTTTTTTACCGGTCAAAACCTGGTCCAGCCACTGGCTTGAGGATGATCAGTTCCGCCCACTGGTCATCGCACATTGCCAGCGAGAAAACGAACAGATGCAGCTTCATTATCTTGAGTTATGCCGCCACTCGCCGTTTAAAGAATAATTAATATTCTGCCAACAATCTTTCTATTGATGACTTAACGCTATTCACGTCAAAAGGTTTATTGCAAATGGCGGAAACACCAGCCTGCTGCACCGTGGTTAATACGTTCTCGTTGCCTTCGGATGTAACCATTAATAACGGCACCGATTTCTGATTGCTTTCATTACGAATATAATCGGTCAGCGCCTGACCATTGACATCCGGCATGTGGTAATCAGTAATGATCAAATCAAAAAACTCGGCATCGATCAATGGTATCGCAGTAGCGCCATCGTTTGCTTCAGAAAAATGTTCTATCCCCATTTCACTCAGCACCCGGCGAATCTGTTTGCGGGCAAAATTGCTGTCATCAACAATTAATACTTTTAAATCTTCGACAACAAGGTGATCCAGCTGCAAACCAGCGGGGTCAAGATAATCCAGTGAGTTATATAATGCTTTTCTGAAAAGAGCAGCTTCAAACGGTTTTGGCAATAACGCAGTAACACCGGCTTGCCGGATAGGCTCCAGCATTTGTTTGCTGGTTTCGCTGGAAATCAGGATATAAGCAATATCCATCAGCTCATCATCAGCACGTATTTTCTGTACCAGATCAATACAGGACATATCGGACAAATACATCGCACTGATGGTCAAGTCACAATGTTTTTGTTTCATGTGTACAAAGGCTTCCTGCCCGGTTGAAACATACTCGATATGTTCAATACCCGCATCATGCAGCTCATTGGTGATGATTTTAGCCTGCGTTGCTGAAGGCTCGACCATTAAAACAGACAATTCATTCAGGGTTTTCAATGCTTTATATCTCGGAGGGTTCAGGTAAAATAGCTCGATTAATTAGTTTAGCAGTTCAACTGCGATACGCCACATTTTATGCAAAAAAAAACCATCCCTTGGCTCGACCCGGAAAGCCTTGAATTTCCGGATGTCGAATCTGCCTGGAAAGAACCTAATGGCATACTGGCAGCTGGTGGCGATCTTTCAGTCGAGCGCTTAGTAAGCGCTTACTGTCACGGCATTTTTCCCTGGTATAACGAAGACGAACCCATTTTATGGTGGTCACCAGAGCCACGCTGCGTCCTCATTCCGTCACAGTTTAAGCTTTCTAAAAGTTTAAAAAAAACCATCCGAAAAAATATTTTCAAGGTCACCTTTAATCAGTGTTTTGAACAGGTCATGTCAGCCTGCGCAGAAGCAAGAACAAAACCTAATGGCGATGTAACCGGCACTTGGATATCGACCGAGATACAACAGGCCTATCACAATCTTCATCGGGCCGGTTATGCCCATTCCATTGAGTGCTGGAAAGATGGGCAACTGGTAGGTGGCTTGTATGGACTTGCCATCGGCCAAGTGTTTTTTGGTGAATCGATGTTCAGCCGGGTCAGTAATGCATCCAAAGTGGCCTTTGCCAAACTCTGCGATCAGTTAGTTTTGCAGGATTTCAAACTGATTGATGGTCAGGTGTATTCGCCACACTTGGAAACCTTAGGCTTTCAGTTAATGCCAAGAACTGAATTCATTGACATACTGAATCGTTTTGTCGATGAGAAAAAATTAACGGCTTTCGAATAAGTCGCAGCAGATCATCAGATAGTCTTGCCGACAAATCATATCAGCCAGCCGAGCTCAAAAAGTTATAAAAATTTTGCCGGCTGATATCAGCTACCTCTTCTACACTAATCCCTCGCTCACTGGCCACACACTGGGCCACCAGACTGACGTAGTCTGGCTGATTCTGCTTGCCGCGATTGGGTACAGGCGCTAGATATGGCGAGTCGGTTTCAATTAAAAAACGATCAGCCGGAACTTTTCTTACCACCTCACGAATTTGCTCAGCCGTTTTAAAGGTACAGATGCCGCTGAATGATATATAAAAATTTTGATCCAGTGCAGCGCTGGCAAAATCCCAGTCTTCTGTGAAACAATGAATCACACCGCCGCAGTCTTTTGCCGATTCCTCTGTAATGATCTTAAGTGTATCCTCTGCTGCATCGCGGGTGTGTACGATCACCGGTTTTTTGACTTCTCTTGCAGCGGCAATATGATGACGAAAGCGCTGTTGTTGCCAATCGGGTTTATCTTTTTGATAAAAATAATCCAGCCCGGTTTCTCCAACCGCCACCACTTCTTCCCGGCTGACATAATCCAGAATACTTTCAACTGACAATGCATTACCTACCGCATGTGTCGGGTGCATACCAGCGGAAACAGAAACCTGAGGAAAGTTTTTTACCGTGGCGTACATTTTATCAAATTCAAACAGATCAATGCAGACACACAACATGTGCTCAACACCGTTAGATGCCACCTCAGTCATCAGCTCTGCAAGACTGTTATTATGGTTTTTCAGATCGATACAGTCGAGATGGCAATGTGAATCAATAAACACTTTTTTACTCGCTTTAATAATACGTTGTATAAAAAAAAGACTCCTCAGAGTCTTTTTTAGGAAACTAGCAGTCGGTGCCGACTACATAGTGTGGGTCAAGCGATCCGCTTTTAATGAACCTGCCAGATAAGTTTCAATTTTATTTCGGGTATCGCCATTATCCTGTACCCCAAACTGCACCCCTATGCCAGTGGTTTTATTACCCTGAGAGCCTTGCGGTGTCATCCAGATAATTTTACCGGCAACCGGTAGTCTTGACGCATCTTCCATTAAGGTCAGCAACATAAAGACTTCTTCGCCCAGATTATATTGTTTGTTGGTCGGGATAAACAAACCGCCATTTAAAATAAATGGCATATAAGCAGCATATAGAGCAGCCTTATCTTTGATCGTCAGCGACAAGATGCCTTGTCTTGGAGTTTTACCTGGCACAGCCATATCAGTATCTCATCTTTAATTAACAGCCTGAATTCGCTCAATCAGGCTGTTTTAAATGCTTGTTTCCATAATATTAGCAAATCTTCCAGCAGAAGTTGCGTATTTAAAGCAATATTAGACTGCTTCTTTCGTTCTATCAACAGATCTCTGACACCGTATAAGGCTTGTATCTGACAACAGGCCGCCATTTTAGACAAAACGTCTCTGACATCAATATGCGTTATGTCAGCCTGATCACCCTGAGATTTGACCCGAATCAGGTCATCACAAAAATCAATACTCCAGTCCAGCGTCGCTTTTAACGGGATTTTTTCAATCTCTTTAAGTGCCGGAGAAATCGCCTGACCGCGCGATGTTTTAATCAGAATCTTGAGCACTGACTTTCTCTGCTCTGCCAGTTCAGAGCCTGCCACTTGACAGGCTGTAAGCGGTGAACCGTGCGACAGCTGCAAATATAATTCAGCGTCATCAATATTTTGCTGCTGCAAATAACCCAGTGCAGCCGATTTTTCTGGCACCGGAAAGGCGATTTGCAGACAACGGCTGCGAATGGTTGGCAGCAGCCGGTGAGGATAGGAACACACCAGTACCAGAATCGTATCAGGCGTTGGCTCTTCCAGCGTTTTTAATAATGCATTGGCCGAGTTACGGTTAAGCTGCTCTGCATTATCAATGATCGCCACCGTCTTACCACCAAACTGACTGGTTTTCGATAATTTAACTATCAGTTCGCGAATCACATCAACAGCGATCGCTTTGCCTTCATCCAGTGGAGCGACATGTAAATAATCCGGATGAGTATCGGCCGCAAAGACCTGACAGGAATGACAATGCCCGCAGGCTTCGTCCTGTTCTGAACTACAGAGCAATTTTTTTGCGTACTCTGCAGCAAACTGTTTTTTTCCGGTACCATCCGGGCCACTAAACAGCAGTGCATGCGGAAATTTATTGGCGCGCAGCATGTTATTGAGATAATCACGCTGCTCAGTCTGCCAGTTATACATGTTACTGAATACCTAACTGTTTAAAATAATCCTGCATTATCTGATCAATCTGCCGCTTTACTGCTTCCAGTTCCAGCGATGCATCGATGACCTTAATGCGATCCGGCTGATCACTGGCCCGTTGCAGATAAGCTGAACGAACTTTATTAAAAAAATCACTCTGCTCTTTTTCAAAACGGTCTGGCGCACTGCGTTTGCCCGCCCGCTCAGATCCGACTTCGACCGGTGCATCTAATAAAAGAGTCAGATCAGGACGGCAGTCACCCTGCACATAATCTTCCAGTATTTTTATCCGTTGCATCTCAATACCTCTGCCACCGCCCTGATAGGCATAGGTAGCATCGGTAAAACGGTCTGATAAAACCCACTGGCCTTTTTCAAGTGCCGGCTTAATAACTTTATCAAGGTGTTCGGAACGAGCTGCAAACATCATCAGCAATTCTGTTTCATCAGCCATGCCGGTGTGTTTATGGCCTAACAATAAATCCCGCAGTTGTTCACCCAACTCGGTACCGCCGGGCTCACGAGTAACAATGTACTCTATTGATTTATTGCCTAACAGTTGTTTTATATACTCAAGATTGGTTGTTTTACCAACCCCCTCTGAACCTTCCAGAGTGATGAATTGTGCTCTGCTCATTATTGTTTTTTCTTTTTACGTTTATAGCGCTGGTATTTTGTCACCGCACGCTGATGCTCGGTGTTGCTGGACGAAAAATAATGTTTACCGCCTTCTCCGGTAGCAACGAAATATAAGTACTCGGTCGGTTCTGGATTTAACGCCGCATTGATCGACTCAAGCCCCGGCATGGCAATCGGTGTCGGCGGCAGGCCTTTACGGGTATAGGTATTGTACGGTGTATCTTCTCTTAGATGACGAAAACGGATATCACCGTCATATTTATCACCAATACCATAGATAACGGTCGGGTCGGTTTGTAAACGCATATTTTTAAGCAGACGATTGACAAACACCCCGGCTATGACCGGTCTTTCGGATGGCTCGGCACTTTCTTTTTCAACTATTGACGCCAGAATAAGGGCTTCATACGCACTTTTTAGCGGCAAGCCTTTTGCACGATTTTGCCACTGTGCTGCCAGATGCAGCTGCATCTGCTCATAGGCCCGCTTTAAAAACTGCAGATCGGTTGTGCCTGCCGGATAGCGGTATGTATCCGGGTAAAAACGCCCTTCCGGGTGCTGCTCAGGAAAACCCAGGGCGCTCATCACGGCCTGCGGAGTGGCAGCGGTTTTTAACTGATGCACGATATTCTGATCAGCTACGATCGCCTGCATCAGTTGTTTAAAATTCCAGCCTTCGATAATGGTAAAAGCATATAACTTTACCTCACCGTTTTTCATTTTTTTAAGTAACTCAAACGGTGTTAAGCCGTAATCAAAAACATATTCACCGGCCTGCAGGTTTTTACTTTTACCTGACAGCTTGCCCCATAATTTAAAATAAAAAGGCTCACTGATAATGGCTTTGTTAGACAGATCAATAATTAAATGCGACGCAGAAGAGCCTCGCTTAAAGGTGTAATTAAGACCGCTTTCAGGCAGCTTCATAGGACTCTGCATAAAACGATAACTGTCCCATACAAAAAACAAGATGATAATGGCAATAAAGCCTGACACGATTTTGATTTTGTTTTTAAAGCTCATAAGAAACCGTTGTTTTATCCTTTTCAATTTCACTCTGCAGCCGGCTACAGATATCACCTGTTTGAAACCGATACTGGTCACATGATATTACCGGCACCAATCCCCAGATACTGTTACAGACCATCATCTGTTGCACCGAAGACAATTCTGACTGATGGATTTTTCGCTCTTCAATCGGTATGCCTATACGCGCAGAGATACTGATGATTGCGTTGCGCATTATCCCGGCCACAGCACACTCGCTGGCCGCTGCAGTAAACCACTGATTATCCATCATAACAAATAGATTAGTGCTGATACCTTCCAGCAGATAACCGTGCTGATCAAGCATCAAACCTTCCTGAATCTGCTCATTATGCCACTCATTTCGGGCCATAACCTGATCCAGTCGATTTAAATGTTTGATACCGGCTAAAACAGGATTAATGATCAGCCGATGCTGGCACAAGCGCAGATGAATACCTTGCTGCTGATAGCTGGAGACAAATTCCGGCCAGTTGCTGAGACTCAGGATGACGGCAGGCTGTTCGTCTCCTGTGGTCGCATAGCCGCGTCTGCCCTGACCGCGAGTAAGCACAATTTTCAGCACCGACGGTGCATCAGGAAAACTGAGCTTTGCTATGTCTGCTAATAAAGCAGTTTCAGCAGGCGCTGTTATCGAGAGCCTTTGACAGCCCTGTGTTAATCGCTGAAAGTGAGCCTGCCAGTAGTGTAACTGCCGGCCTGAAACAGCGATTGTTTCGAACACGCCATCACCGTAGTTAACGGCCCGGTCATAAACCGACAGCAACTCGGTGGCGATACCATTTACCAGCACTCTGGTCATTTGTTTAGCATCCAGTCTGACTAATGAGAAGACAGCGCATTGATCATTCCTTTGGCTTTTGCCCGGGTTTCAGCCAGTTCGTGCAGCGGATCTGAATCGGCAACAATGCCGCCACCGGCACGAAAAAGAATCTGCCGTTTATTTTTTACCAGGGTGCGAATCAGGATATTCAGATCCATATCACCATTTAGATTAATATAACCGACTGAGCCGGTATATGCCCCGCGTCCGGTGTTCTCAAGTTCCGCCAAAATTTCCATACAGCGCACTTTCGGGCAGCCGGTAATAGTCCCACCAGGAAATACAGCCTTAATCACCTCGACCGGGCTTACAGACGGTCGTAACTGTCCCGTTACATTAGAGACTATATGATGCACATGCTGATAGCTTTCAATACTCATCAGCTCGTCGACCCGAATACTACCCGCTTCACACACGCGCCCCAGGTCATTGCGCTCAAGATCAAGCAACATAATATGCTCTGCCCTTTCTTTCGGGTTGGATATTAACTCATCGGTCAATAACCGATCGGCATCTTGATCGGCCGCCCGCGGCCTGGTACCGGCAATCGGCCGTGTGTCTAACCGTTTGTTTTTTGAACTGACCAGACGCTCCGGCGATGAAGAGATAATACTGCCTCCGGGCAGCGTCGAGACACAGGCAAAAGGTGATGGGTTATTGAGTTTGAGTAACAAAAACAGTTCGCTATCACTGAGCTCCTGTTCAAGCTCGACCTGCCACAAGCGCGATAAATTTGCCTGAAAAATATCACCATCAACAATGTACTGGTGTATTTTCTCAAGGTTCTTTAAATGGATTGCCGCATCTTCTTCATTAAATGACGAACTGATCTGCGCCTGCTGAACCGGCTTTAGTGCGGCACAGGCCTGACTAATTTGCTGCTGATAAAACTGATGATCAAAATCACTCTCGGAAACAAAATACGCGCGTTGTGTTTGCTGATCAATGATCAATGCTGACTGAAAGCGGGTTGCCAGCGCAACCGGCAAACCGCTGTTATCCGCTGGCAGATTCAAACCGGGTTCAATTTCGGCGGCGATTTCATAAGCTAAATACAGATACCAGCCACCGGTAAAGGGCAAGCCTGAAAGATTCTGCTGATCGGTTGCCTGTTCGCTCCAGCGCGCATCGAGAGCATCCAGAAAGCTGGCTTCTTCGACCGCGCCAGCGGATGACAGGTGTAAACCTTGTCGATCAAGACACAGTGTTTCAGCGGGAAATGTAAACAAAATATCATACCGAGCGGTCGCGCCGACGGCAGTACTGGATAATAAATGGGGAAAACGTAGCGGATCAGAAGCGTGCAATGCCAGCAGGTCCGGCATTAGATCAAGTGCAGTAACCGTGGTCTGGCCGTAGCGGGAGCCGGACGGGGTATTATAACTAACACCCTCATCTATCATTTCAGCATCCCGTAATGGCAGTAAAGAAAAAGAGCGGTTTAAACTTTTTTCAGTACCAGTGTACCGTTAGTACCACCAAAACCAAATGAGTTTGACATCGCAACATCAATCTTCATTTCACGGGCAGTATGCGGTACATAATCAAGATCACATTCAGGATCTTGTTCATCCAGATTAATTGTCGGCGGCGCAACCTGATCACGTATCGCCAGTGCAGTAAACACCGCTTCGATACCACCGGCAGCACCTAACAGGTGACCCGTCATCGATTTGGTTGAACTCACAGCCACTTTTGCTGCAAGCTCTTCACCTAACGCAGCTTTAACCGCCATCGTTTCAGCAACATCACCAGCCGGTGTAGACGTACCGTGTGCATTTATATAATCACAGCTATCCATATTAAGACCGGCATCTTTCATGGCCGAGACCATGCAACGGGCAGCACCTTCACCACCTTTAGATGGCATGGTCATGTGATAGGCATCACCACTCATACCAAAACCGGCGACTTCAGCATAAATTGTCGCACCACGTGCTTTCGCGTGCTCATATTCTTCCAGCACCACACAACCTGCACCGTCACCCAGCACAAAACCATCCCGGTTTACATCCCACGGACGACTCGCTGCTTCCGGATCATCATTACGCTTTGATAAAGCGCGGGCGGCAGCAAAGCCACCTAAACCTAATGGGCTGGTTGCATTCTCAGCACCACCGGCAACCATTACGTCCGCATCATTATAAGCAATGATGCGAGCGGCATGACCAATACTGTGTGTACCGGTGGTACAGGCTGTTACCAATGCGATATTCGGACCTTTAAGGCCACGCATGATCGACAGGTTACCTGAAATCATATTGATAATCGTGCTGGGAACAAAGAAAGGTGAAATCTTACGGGGTCCGTTCTCCATCCAGTTTGCGTGGTTACTTTCAATTAAAGGCAAGCCACCAATACCGGAGCCTACAGCCACACCAATGCGTTCTGCATTGTCATCAGTCACTTCAATGCCACTGTCGTCAAGCGCCTGAATACTGGCACCAAGACCATACTGAATAAAAGAATCCATCTTTTTCAGTTCTTTTGAATTGATATACAGCTCAGGATTAAAATCTTTTACTGAAGCGGAAAACTGTGTACTAAATTCACTGACATCAAATGTCGAAATTTTAGCCGCACCACTTTTACCTTTGAGGATATTATCCCAGGAAGACTTAACATCATTACCTACAGGGGTAACCAGACCAACACCAGTAATAACAACACGACGCTTAGACAAGGAGCTCACCTTTAACTTTGTTACAACGTTTAAAGCAACGCCATAATATCAAACTGAAGAAACAACAAAGGGGCATTATACAATAATGCCCCTTTGTTGATAAATACTGATTACAAATTTAGTTTAAATTGGCATTAACAAAATCAATTGCCTGCTGAACTGTTGTAATCTTCTCAGCTTCTTCATCTGGAATCTCACATTCAAATTCTTCTTCTAAAGCCATAACTAATTCGACTGTATCTAATGAATCTGCGCCCAGGTCATCAACAAATGAAGCAGTATTAACAGCTTCTTCTTCTTTAACACCTAATTGCTCTACAACAATTTTACGAACTCGTTCTTCGATACTGCTCATTGAAAATTCCTCAATAAATAATCCAATATTGGTGCGCGGTATTGTATTGAATATCAGCGCTGCTTTCCACCCTTTATCGGTAAAAATTTAACGCTGCAACACCACACAAAAATACTATAAATAACAATAACTTATAAAACAAACCTTAATAAATTTATTATATAAGCGTTATGGCATATACATGCCGCCGTTGACATTAATCGTTTCACCCGTGATATACGACGCTTCGTCAGATGCTAAAAAACTGACCGCATTGGCGATATCTGCCGCTGCTCCCAGCTTATTCAACGGGATTTGCGAAATTAAAGCCGCACGCTGCTCTTCGGGTAATTCACGTGTCATATCGGTATCAATAAAGCCAGGAGCGACCGTATTGACGGTGATATTACGTGAACCAATCTCACGCGCAAGTGATTTTGTAAAACCCAGAATTCCTGCTTTTGCAGCAGAATAATTGGTCTGACCGGGGTTACCGGTTAAGCCAACGACGGAAGCAATATTGATAATACGTCCGCTACGGGCTTTCATCATGCTACGAATAACCGCTTTAGAGAGACGGAAAATTGAAGTCAGATTAGTATCAATAATCTCATCCCATTGCTCGTCTTTCATCATCATCAGCAGGTTATCGCGGGTAATACCAGCATTGTTGACCAGGATATTTACCGCACCAAACTCATCTGTGATGGCCTTAAGAACATTTTTAATTGAATCTGCATCGGTAACATTAAGACACATACCTTTGCCTTTAATACCGGCATCTGCCAGATAGGCTGAAATACTCTCCGCGCCATTATCTGATGTCGCCGTACCGACAACGACAGCGCCATCCTGTCCCAGTTTTTCAGCAATCGCACGACCAATTCCGCGACTGGCACCGGTTACCAGAACCACTTTGTCCTGTAATTTAGTCATTTTATTCTCCAAAATATTCTTTTTATCTCAACTCATCGGCCTGTTGCCGGACAGTCGGAGTAAACTTATTGTAATTCTTCAATCACTTTTTTCATTCCATCAGGACTCACCAGAGCCAGTGATGGAATATCTTTATTTATACGCTTGTTAAGACCCGACAATACCTTACCCGGACCACACTCAACGGTCGCCTCAATGCCTGCTTCGATCAGGTTATTAACCGTATCAACCCATAACACCGGATTGTATAGCTGTTCTTTTAATGCCGCGTTCATGGCTTCTATTGAGGTACTCGGTTGCGCTGTGACATTATGAAACACCGGTACATCCGGCATAACAGATTTGATAACAGCGAGTTTTTCCGCTAATTTTTCCGCCGCACCTTGCATTAATGAACTGTGTGACGGCACTGATACGGGTAATGGCAGCGCGCGTTTAGCATTGGCTTCTTTGGCCAGCTCAATCGCAGCGTTTACAGCATCAGTCTCACCCGCGATAACCACTTGGCCCGGTGAATTAAAGTTAACCGCCTGCACCACACCATCCACCTGCTGACAAATAGCGATTAAGGTGTCATCATCCAGACCTAAAATCGCAGCCATCGCACCCTGACCTTCCGGCACAGCCTGCTGCATCAACTGACCGCGTGCTGCAACCAACTGCACAGCATCTGCCAGAGACAAGGCACCGGCGCAAACCAGCGCGGCATATTCACCCAGACTGTGGCCGGCCATCATTGCCGGTTTCAGCTCAGTGGAGGCGGTAAAAGCACGATACATAGCAACACCAGCGGTTAATACTGCCGGTTGAGTAAATTCGGTTTGATTAAGTTTTTCAGCAGGGCCGTTTTGTACCAGATCCCATAAGTCATAACCCAAAGCATCACCAGCTTCGTCAAACGTCGCTCTGACTTCTGGATACTCTGAATAGAAATCAGCCAACATGCCAACTGACTGTGAACCCTGACCTGGAAATACAAACGCAAATTTCATTTAAAACCGCCCAAAACGTATTAGCTTTATCAAAAGAGGCGGCATTATAACGAATGAGGCTCGAAAAGCCTATGATTAAACGCCAACATAGTCACCGTTAAGACCGGTAATACTGACGTTCATGACATTTATCAACAATTAGGTACATATAACCGTAGCTAATTGACTGAACCACGTTAAAGCCTGAATCGACTCATGGTTATTTCAGACCCAATACATCTGCCATATCAAAGAGCCCGGTTTTTTGATCATGTAACCAGATGGCAGCGCGTACAGCGCCTTTAGAAAAGGTCATTCGGCTTGACGCTTTGTGAGTAATTTCAACACGCTCACCAATACCAGCAAACATTACCGTATGATCGCCAACGATATCGCCGGCGCGGATGGTTTCAAAACCAATCGTATTGCGGTCTCGCTCACCGGTCTGACCTTCGCGGCCATAGACCGCACATTCTTTCAGATCACGACCCAAGGCATCGGCGACCACCTCTCCCATACGCAATGCAGTACCCGAAGGCGCATCAACCTTATGACGATGGTGAGCCTCAATAATTTCAATATCAACATCGTCATGAGCCAGCACACGTGCGGCCATATCAAGTAACTTAAGACATAAGTTCACACCAACGCTCATATTCGGTGCAAACACGATAGCGATATCTTTACTGGCTAGTTCAATCAGTGCTTTTTCATCATCACTAAAGCCGGTTGTGCCAATAATGATTTGTTTACCGGCTTTGCGGCAAACCTCAATATTATGCAGCGTGGTTTCTATCGTTGTGAAATCAATCAACACATCAAACTGATCAACCACAGCAGCCACATCATCGACCACGATCACATCATTGTCACCAACACCAGCCAGAGCACCAGCATCAATACCGACGAAGGTACTGCCCGGTCGTTCAATGGCAGCCGTCAGTACGGTTTTCTCATTGTCAGTAATGGCCTCAATATGAGTACGCCCCATACGACCACCGGCACCGGTTACTGCAACTTTAATCATCTTACATCTCTTTAATATCTGTTTGAATTAACGGTTAGTCGGTAGTTATTTTTGCGTCATTTCATCAAAGAACTTTTTAACACCATCAACCCAGCCTCGTGATTGCGGGTTATGCTGTCGGGAACCTTTATTCAACGTATCATCGAACTGCTGTAACAGCTCTTTCTGCTCTTTCGTCAGGTTGACCGGTGTTTCGACATTAACGCGACACAACAAGTCGCCTTTAGCGCCACCACGAACAGGAACAACACCCTGATTACGCAAGCGGAACAGTTTACCCGATTGTGTTTCAGCCGGGATCTTAAGTTTTAGCCGACCGGATAAGGTAGGCACTTCAATTTCACCGCCTAAGGCAGCCATGGTCATGCTAATGGGAACAGCACAATGCAGGTTATTTTCTTCACGTTCAAATATAGCATGCGGCTTAACCCGTACCTGAACGAATAAATCACCTGAAGGACCACCGTTTTCACCGGCTTCACCTTCTCCGCCAAGACGGATTCGGTCACCATTATCAACCCCGGCAGGTACCTTAACAGACAGCGTTTTGGTTTCTTCAACACGACCCTGACCATGACAGGAACCACAGGGGTCAGTAATGACTTTGCCCTGCCCATGACAATGAGGACAGGTCTGCTGTACAGAAAAGAAGCCCTGCTGCATACGGACCTGACCCGCACCACCACAGGTGCTACAGGTTGAAGCATCCGAGCCTTTTTTAGAGCCGCTGCCAGAGCATGTTTTACAGCTCACCAGCGTCGGCACCTTAATTTTTACCGAAGTGCCGGCAACCGCATCTTCAAGAGATAAATCAAGGTTATAACGTAAATCAGAACCCCGGTATGCACGTTGACGCTGACGACCACCGCCACCACCACCGCCGAATATGTCACCAAACACATCACCGAATACATCGCTGAAATTGGCTCCGCCAGCACCGCCACCGTAACCACCGCCACCCATACTGGAATCAACACCAGCATGTCCAAACTGGTCATAAGCTGCCCGCTTTTGCGAGTTCGACAGTACATCGTAGGCTTCTTTGGCTTCTTTAAACTTTTCTTCAGCCGCTGGATTATCTTGGTTACGATCGGGGTGATGTTTCATTGCCAGACGCTTGAACGCTTTTTTCAAATCACGTTCATCAACGTCTTTAGCGACACCTAGTACTTCGTAAAAATCACGTTTGGACATGTCTCGTGTTACTCGTTTAATGTTTTAAAAATAGCCTATCGCTGATACAAATAAATCCAGAGCATGCAGACATACCCTGGATTTTTGCTTTTCTCCGGCTCAGTAAGCTCAGACTACTGAGCCGGAGAGATCGACGGTATGTTATTTTTTATCGTCTTCTTTCACTTCTTCAAACTCTGCGTCCACCACACCGTCATCCTGAGAAGCATTTTCAGTTGCCGACTCGGCATCTGCTGACTGCTCAGCATTAGCTGCGTAGGCTTTTTGTGCAATGGAACCGGCGGCTTCTGTTAAAGCTGCTGTTTTAGCTTCGATCGCTTCTTTATCTTCACCTTTCAGAGCTTCCTGAAGATCAGCAATTGCTGCTTCTACTTTGCTCTTTTCGTCCGCATCAACCTGATCACCAAGATCTTTAATCGATTTCTCAGTGGCATTGATCATGTTTTCAGCGGCATTACGTGCTTCAACCAGTTCTTTCAGCTTACGGTCGTCTTCGGCATGCGCTTCTGCATCTTTGATCATGCGTTCAACTTCTTCATCCGACAAACCTGAAGAGGCCTTGATCACGATAGACTGCTCTTTGCCGGTTGCCTTATCTTTAGCCGATACATTTAAGATACCGTTAGCATCAATATCAAAGCTGACTTCGATCTGTGGCGTACCACGTGGTGCCGGTGGAATATCAGCCAGATCAAAACGACCCAGAGATTTATTATGAGCTGCCATTTCGCGCTCACCCTGTACCGCATGTACGGTTACCGCACCCTGATTGTCTTCAGCCGTTGAGAAAGTCTGGCTGGCCTTTGTCGGGATCGTAGTGTTCTTCTCGATCAGCTTGGTCATAATTCCACCCAGCGTTTCAATACCCAGAGACAATGGTGTTACATCAAGTAACAGTACGTCTTTAACACCACCACTTAAAACACCACCCTGAATAGATGCACCCACCGCTACCGCTTCGTCCGGGTTCACGTCTTTACGTGGCTCTTTACCAAAGAAGTCTTTAACCGCCGCCTGAACTTTAGGCATACGCGTCTGACCACCAACCAGAATCACATCATTAATATCACCAATGCTTAAACCGGCGTCTTTTAGTGCCTGCTTACAAGGATCAATCGTGCGTGAAACTAGATCATCAACCAGTGACTCTAATTTAGCGCGAGTCAGTTTTAAGGTTAAATGCTTAGGTCCTGTTGCATCGGCCGTGATGTATGGCAGGTTAATATCCGTTTGAGATGCTGATGACAATTCGATCTTGGCTTTTTCAGCGGCTTCTTTAAGACGCTGCAGAGCCATCGGGTCATTATGCAAATCAACACTGTTTTCTTTCTTGAATTCATCCGCCAGATAGTCGATCAGACGCATGTCGAAATCTTCACCACCTAAGAATGTATCACCATTGGTCGATAACACTTCGAACTGCTGCTCGCCATCGATGTCTGCTATTTCGATAATAGAAATATCGAAAGTACCACCACCTAGATCGTAAACTGCGATTGTGCTGTCACCTTTGGCTTTATCCATACCGTAGGCTAAAGCAGCAGCAGTAGGCTCATTAATAATACGTTTTACATTAAGACCAGCGATCTTACCGGCATCTTTTGTCGCCTGACGCTGAGAATCGTTGAAATAAGCCGGTACTGTAATAACCGCTTCTGTCACTTCTTCACCCAGATAGTCTTCAGCAGTTTTCTTCATTTTCTGCAGTACACGCGCAGAGACTTCCGGAGCAGCCATCTTTTTGCCTTTGGCTTCTACCCAAGCGTCACCATTATCGGCTTTAATGATTTTATAAGGCACCAGCTTGATATCACGCTGAACCACTTCTTCATCAAAACGGCGGCCAATCAGTCGTTTAACAGCAAATAAGGTGTCAGCAGGATTGGTTACTGCCTGACGTTTAGCTGCCTGACCGACTAAAACCTCATCGCCGTCACCGAAAGCGACAATCGATGGCGTGGTGCGATCACCCTCACTGTTTTCAATAACTTTAGGCTTATCACCATCCATTACAGCAATGCATGAGTTGGTTGTACCTAGATCTATACCGATAATTTTTGACATTTTAAATGCTCTCCAAAAAAGCTAAATTCTTTATCTGCTGAATAAGATAGGGGTTTAATTACCCATTTCAAGGGTGGATATAATTATTCAGCGTTATTTTCTGTGTTGTCTTCTGCCGGCGCTTTAGATACCACAACCATCGCCGGTCTCAATAAGCGACCAGACAGCGTATAACCTTTCTGCATCACCGCGATAACCGAGTTAGGTGCCACATCAGGTGATTCCTGAATTGACATTGCCTGATGGAACTCAGGATCAAAAGTATCACCTTGCGGATTAAGGCTTTCGATATCAAATTTTTCCAGCAGCTGATAAAACATATTGGTGGTTAAATTCATGCCTTCTTTCAGGGTCTCAACATCGCTCGCTGTTTCTGCGGCCTGCTGCCCCAGCTCCATGCTATCAATCACCGGAATCAGTGCATTGATGAACTTTTCAACCGCATATTTATGGGCATTTTCAAGTTCACGCTGTGATCGTTTGCGCACATTATCTAATTCGGCTTTATTGCGCAGCAACTGATCGTAATATTCATCCGATTTGGCCAGCGCCTCTTCTAGCTTATCCTGCAAATCAGGCACGTGATCTTCGGCCAGACCTTCGACGTCCTGGGTCACTTCACCCGTTTCATCAGTAATATCAACGTTTGTTTGCTCTACTTTCTCGTCGTTAGACATTTAATCAACTCCGGCACAAATTTTATTAATTTAAAAATAACGAATAAATCTGACAATACGAGGCTTTCGAAGACACAACAAGCAACAGAAACCCGGTCAGAATAGAATCTACCCCATTGATGGGGGTCAATATTATGATTTCAAGGCCTGGCCTAATAATTTTGCGGTTATTTCAACCACCGGGATGACGTTTTTATAATTCATACGGGTCGGGCCAACCACTCCTAGCACCCCCAGCACTTCACCATCGGCCTGATAAGGTGCTGTAATCAGACTACAACTCCCCAGCCCTTCTACGCCAGATTCCTGACCTACATAGACTTTTACACCATCCGCATTGATACAACGATCCAGAATATTGAGCATATCGCGGGTATTATTAAAAACCTGAAACATTTGCTGCAACCTGCCGGTTTCTTCCAGCTCAGAGAAATTCAACAGATTGGTTTTACCCTGCATCACATAATCTGAACCGCTTTTATTTTCCTGCAGTGCTTTGTCGGCGATATCTGCCGCCAGCTTCATCTGCTGATCCAGATTATTACTGGCCTGATGCAGAATCTCCACCAGCGCCGTGCGGATACTAAAAATATCTTTGCCGGCATACTGACTGTTGATGATATTCGAGACGGTTTGTAACTCGCTCTGGGTGTATTCACGATCAGTTTCAATCACCCGGTTCTCTACTTGTTTTTCATTAATAACAAGAATAGCCAGAAGTCGATTACCGGGTAAAGGCAAAAACTCGATTTGCCGAAGAATCAGCTGACTGCGCTTAGGAATGGTCACAATACCCGCCATTCGGGTAAAACTGGAAAGCAGACTTGATGCGTTGTTTACTAAATGCTCGGTTGACTGATTAGCGTTTAGCTCAGTACTGAGTGTGCCGAGAAAATCCGCCGTTATTGGTTGCATTTCCATCAGGCTATCTATGAAAAAGCGGTAACCCTTTTCTGTCGGTATGCGCCCGGCAGAGGTATGTGGCGCATGCACCAATCCCTGCTGATCCAACTGCGACATCACGTTACGAATCGTTGCCGAACTGACATCAAGCCCAGATGTCTGCGCCAGTATTTTTGACGCCACTGGCTGACCATCGGTGATATAAATATCAATCAGTGTTTTTAACAGTTGTTGCGCACGCGGATTAAGATTCATCAATGATATCGTCGGTAGTGATCACAGATATGATCAGCGCTCTAAATTATTTGATTTTAGTTAAATGACCATCTTCTATGGTATAGATTGAATCCATTCTGTTAGCCAGATCCATATCATGAGTCACAATCACCAGACTGGTGTGGTAATCACGATTGAGTTTAAAGATCACATCAACCACCTGTTCCGCCGTGGCAGGATCAAGATTACCCGTTGGTTCATCTGCCAGAATACATTTTGGCTCCGCACATAATGCACGTGCGATTGCAGTACGCTGCCTTTCACCGCCGGACAGTTCCGGTGGCTTATGCTCGAGCCGCCCGACCATGCCTACTTTTTCCAGCAGCAGTCGTGCTCGCTGCACCGCTTTTTTAATACTGGAGCCACGAATAAACATCGGCATCGCGACATTTTCAAGCGCTGTAAACTCCGGCAAAAGATGATGAAACTGATAGATAAAACCCAAGTATTTATTCCGCACCCGGCAACGCACCGTTTCCGACATGACCGCAAAATCCTGATTGTCTATCAGCACATGCCCCGTAGTGGGCTGATCCAAACCACCCAGCAGATGTAGCAGCGTGCTTTTGCCACAACCCGAGGCACCAACAATAGCGATCTTCTCAGAACTACGCACCGTCAGGTTAATTCCTTTAAGAATATGTAAAACCGCACCGCTACCTTCCTGATAACTTTTGCTGACATTATCGGCTTCAAGCACAATATGCTCACCGGCTTTAGCAGGCGGCAGGATAATCTGACTGGTAAAATGATTCAGACTCATAACTTACTCAAACCTCAAAGCATCAATCGGCTGCACCTTGGAGGCACGCCATGCCGGATAAATAGTCGCTAAGAAGGACAGCAACATCGCTATCAAAGAAATCCCGATAGTGTCACCGGTATGAAGATCTGATGGCAAATCACAAATATAATAAACATCACAGGGCAGAAAATCTGTCTGAAAATAGGCTTCGATAGTCGGTATCAGGGTTTCAATATTTAATGCAATGGGAACACCAATTAACAAGCCTAAAACAACACCAAGAAAACCGATAATAGTGCCCTGAATCATAAACACCGCCATCACGCTTTTAGGAGTCATGCCGATGGTTCTTAAAATCGCAATATCGGACTGTTTATCGGTAACCGTCATCACCAGCGAAGAGACAATATTAAAGGCAGCAACCGCAACAATCATAAAGAGGATAATAAACATCACTGTTTTTTCCATCTTTAACGCACGGAAAAAATTCACATGCCGTTTGGTCCAGTCTGAAACCCAGTAATCATCACCCAGCTGTTGCGCCAGCTGAGCAGAAATCGTCGGCGCATCAAATAAATCATCCAGCTTCAGACGCAAACCCGAAATACTTTGTTTAAAACTAAAAACCTTTTGTGCGTCATCTATGTGAATAATCGCGGTATTACGATCAAATTCTTGCATCCCTACTTCAAAAATACCGACCACGGTAAAACGCCTCAGGCGGGGCACAGCGCCAATCGGTGTAAAATTAGCCTGCGGAGTAATCAGCGTAACTTTATCACCTTCATAGGTACCCAACACATTAGCCAGCGCGCTGCCTAAAATAATGCCGTAATGCCCTGGCTTGAGTTCGTCGAAGGTTCCAGAGACCATTGAGGTCCCGACTTTTGAGACTTTATTTTCTTCCGATGGTAAAACACCACGCACCACCGCACCACTGACACGGCGACCATTATTTAACATGGCCTCGTTAGAGATATACGGAGCCATGCCCTGTATTCGCTCGTGACCTTTTAATTTTTCGCTGAGTGATTCCCAGTTAGACAAGGTACCGGTGATATCGGATACCGTCGCATGCGCCGTCATTCCCAGTATTCTGTTGCGCATTTCCTGTTCAAAGCCGTTCATAACAGAAAGCACAATAATGAGCGCAGCCACCCCAAGAGTGACACCTAAGATGGAAGTAAGAGATATAAATGAAACAAAATGATTACGGCGTTTAGCTCTGGTGTAACGTAATCCTATGAATAATTCCTTGGGTCTAAACATGCTTCTATGAAAGCCTTCTTTTGATTATTTATGTAATGCATAACAGGCTGACCGCTAACGCATATTCAGACTGCTTATTATTATATCAGTCAAATCAGCAACTCCAGTTAGAGTTTGGATTATACATAGAGTTCCGATAACATGCGATGATTTAAAATACAGTTTCCCTGTTAAACGATTATAATAACTGCATGAATAATCAGACAAAAACCCTACTGCCTGCCGAATGGACAAAGCAGGACGCCATCTTATTATGCTGGCCACACAAAAGCATGGACTGGCAGCCAATTCTGAACGAGGTAGAAACAGCCTTTGATAGTATCAGTTACTATATCTGTGAGTCTCAGACGCTTATCATTATTGCCCACGATGAAGAACATCAGGCCGCCATCAAACAGCGCCTGATCAATAAAAAAGCCCGATTAAGTGCCGTTAAATGGTTACTGCATACAAACAACGACAGCTGGTGCCGCGACTTTGGCCCGATTACCGTGCTGCAAGATAACAAACCACTGGCACTGGACTGCGAATTTAACGGCTGGGGTAACAAGTTTCCTGCTCAGTTCGATAACCAGACCAATCAGCTACTGGCAGAACAACAGCTACTCAGCTGCCCGCTGCTAAAAACCAGTCTGGTGCTGGAAGGCGGCAGCATAGACAGCGATGGCCACGGCACCATCCTGACCACCAGTCAGTGCCTGCTCGACCAACAACGAAACCCGCAGCTCAATCAACAGCAAATTGAACAACAGCTAAAAGAATTACTGGGTGCAAAGCGCATTATCTGGCTGCAACATGGCGAGCTCGAAGGTGATGACACCGATTCACACGTTGATAACCTGGCACGCTTTTGTAACCCACAAACCATCGCTTATGCCCATTGCGACGACCCGGACGACTCTCACTACCTGCCTTTGCAGCAACTGCAAGCTGAATTACAACAATTAACCGGACTTGATGGCCAGCCCTATCAGCTGCTACCACTAACCATACCCAAAGCGCTTTACTACCAGCAGGACAGACTGCCAGCCAGTTACGTTAATTTTTTAATCACTAATGAGCGCGTGCTGATGCCAACCTATAACGACCCGCAGGACGCGCTCAACCTGGAAAAACTGCAGTCTGTGTTTAGCGACCGGAAAGTCACAGGCATCGACTGCTCTGCAGTGATCCGGCAATCCGGTTCAATCCATTGCCTGACCATGCAGCTACCACGCCACACCGTAAATAACTGAGATTGCCGCTATGACATCACGAACAATCAATCTAGCCCTGATTCAGTCTCAGTGCTTTGACAATGCCGATGAAAATCGTCAGTACATTAAGACTCAACTAAAACAAGCTGCTGCCAATAATGCCGAACTGGTGTTATTACAGGAACTGCACAACACACCGTATTTTTGCATCGAAGAAAAGCCATCGAATTTTGATCTGGCAGAAACAATCCCCGGTGAAAGCACCGAATTTTTTTCTGCTCTGGCAAAAGAATTATCACTGGTTATTGTCTGCTCGTTGTTTGAAAAACGCAGCGCCGGTCTCTATCACAACACCGCGGTTGTGTTCGATAAAGACGGTTCCATCGCAGGCAAATACCGCAAAATGCACATTCCCGACGACCCCGGCTTTTATGAAAAATACTATTTTACACCCGGTGATCTGGGATTTAGCCCGATCCAAACCAGCATCGGCAAACTCGGGGTTTTGATTTGCTGGGACCAGTGGTTTCCCGAAGCCGCCCGCTTAATGGCACTGGCCGGTGCCGAAATACTGCTTTACCCGACGGCCATCGGCTGGGACCCGAATGATTCAGAACAGGAACAGCAGCGACAGTTAGATGCCTGGACAACCATTCAGCGCAGCCATGCCATCGCCAATGGTCTGGCTGTAGCCAGCTGCAACCGCTGTGGCGATGAAGGCAACGGCGAACTCAGCACCCGTTTCTGGGGCAACAGTTTTATTTGCGGGCCGCAGGGTGAAATGCTGACACAGGCCGCCAGCAATACCAATGAAATTCTTCAGTACACTATCGAGCTTGAAAAAACCGAATCGGTACGCCGCATCTGGCCTTATTTAAGAGACCGCCGAATCGATGCCTATCAGGATTTAAACAAACGTCTGATCGATCAATAAAATCGCTAAACTAAACAACCAATGCAGCGTGATTTAACTGCAACCACTGCAGACCCAGTATCGGCGTGGCAGAATTAATTCTGCCACTCGCCATTTGTGAAATCGCTTCGTCATAATCCATCACAATCACTTTTATATCTTCCTGCTCAGAATCCAGCCCATGAAAGCCACCGGCTGACAAACTATCCACCTCGCCATAAAAAAGAGTCACCCGTTCACTGCAACCACCGGGACTGGAGTAATAGGTGAATAACTCGCGCAAGTTTTTCACTTCGACACCTGCCTCTTCGCGAACTTCACGTATCGCCACCTGAGCGGCGTCTTCATCTTGTTCGATCATGCCCGCCACCAGCTCAACTAACCAGGGCGAATCCACATCATCCTTGGCACCAATTCGAAACTGTTCTATCAACAGCAAATTATTCTCCACTGGATCAAATAACAACACAGCCACGGCATGACCTCGTTCCATTAACTGACGAGAAATTAGCGAGGTTTGTCCGCCCGCATATAATTCATGCGTCAACTGATATTCTTCGATCGACAAAAAACCTTTATAAAGTATATTTTTTGTAATAATCTTCCAGTCCATTACATCTCTTCTATATAATTGATATGCATCAGTGAAAAAGCATTAGAAAATGCTAACATACAAATAACCCCTGAGTAAGATGGAATCAGATGAACAATTTACTACGCATTGTTTTATTATTGCTGACACCTATTATGGTGAATGCAGCACCTAATGGACAACAGTTATTTGAGAAAAACTGCTCCACTTGTCATGGCACAAGTGGCAAAGGCGGTGTCGGCATTCCGATTTCACTACCCTCATTTATAAACTCCGTTAGCGACAATTATTTACGCAAAACCATTCGTTATGGTCGCCCCGGACGCGTGATGCCGTCGTTCAATAATTTATCGGATAACGACGTCCTATTAATTGTTCAATATATGCGCACATGGACCGGACAGAAAGGCAAAACCTTCAGTAAAAAACGCGTTAAAGGCAGTCCAAGAGCCGGTGAAAAATTATTTAACCAATACTGTGTCAGTTGCCACAACAGCGGCGGTACCGGTGGTGTGGGTACTGGTGTGACTTTTTCGCGGCCACGTGATGCTGCCATTATTGCACCATCATTAAACAATCCGGGCTTTCTTTCCTCAGCTGAAGATCTGTTTATAAAAGAAACACTAATGAACGGCCGGCCTGGCACACCGATGATGTCGTACAAAGCACACGGATTAAGTGACAAGGACATTAATGACCTGGTCAGCTACATTCGTAACTTTGAAGGCGGCCCCTACCCTTATAAAGAATACGATACTGAATCACCTGTGATTAAAGTGGAATCACCTTATGGCCTGAAAGAAACCGTACAGAATGTGAAAGATGCCATCATCGGCAAGAACTTTAAATTAATCAGAACTCAGGAATTAAATAAGGGACTGGTCGATCCAGGCAAGGAAAACAAAAACCAGATTATTCTCTACTTTTGCAATTTCAATTTCTTAAACAAAGCGCTTGCAATCGATCCGCGCGTTGGCATGTTTTTACCGTGCAGAGTCACCATTGTAAAGCAGGATGACAAAGTCTATATCATGGCGACCAACCCGTTAAAACTGGCCGCCATATTTAATAATCACGAACTCAGCGAAGCCTGCAAAGAAATGCACAGAATTTATAGCGAGCTACTGGAAGAGGCCAGCCTGTAATGAAAAACAATAAACCATTTGCACGACTTTCAGCCGTTGTATTACTGATTCTTTTTTCATCTATCAGCCTTGCCGAAGATCTGATCATGAGCCGGGTTAAACAGAGTTTCCCGGAAACCATGGTGAACTTGCAGTCAGCCATTAAGCAGGCCGGCTACACCATCTCAAGAGTGCAGCGGGTTGATATCGGCCTTACAAAATCCGGCTTCAGTACTGACAAGTACCGCGTGGTTTTTTTCGGCAAAGCCGATGAACTGAATACGCTGACTGCAAAATACCCGGACATTGTGCCTTTTCTGCCTTTAAAAATTTCAATCTTTGCAGAAAACAATGAAACCATACTGGTAACCAACAGCCCGTTAATTATGAAAGATTATTTTAAAGAGATCCCACAAAGCTATTTCAGCCGCTGGGAAAGCGACGTCCACAAGATCCTCGAATTAACCGACACCACGGACTAAGCTCAGCCCTGCTGCGCTAAAGCCTGTGCACATTCATTAACCAGTGCCGGGCCCTGATAAATAAACCCGGAATAGATCTGTACCAGCTCGGCCCCTGCATTTATTTTTTCCAGTGCGTCGCTGGCCGAGCCAATTCCACCGACCGCGATCACCGGTATCTTACCGTCAAACAATTCACACAGTCGCCTGACCACCCGGGTCGAAGCATCTTTAACCGGCTGACCACTTAATCCACCCTGTTCTTCTGCGTGCGGTAAATTTTCAACACCGTCACGTGACAGTGTGGTATTGGTAGCAATCACCGCATCAATAGCGGTTTTCAAAAACGTATCGGATAATAATTTAATCTCATCATCTGATAAATCCGGCGCTATCTTAACCGCTATCGGCACGTACTTTTTATAGACCGACTGCAGTTCTTTCTGACTGGCTTTTAACTGCGTCAATAAATCAAATAACGCATCGCCATGCTGCAGAGATCTTAAGCCAGGGGTATTGGGAGATGAAATATTAACGGTAACGTAATCGGCCAGCTGATACACAGATTTGAAACCAAGAAGATAATCATCGACCGCATTTTCAACAGCGGTTGAAAAGTTTTTTCCGATATTAATACCTAACACCCCCCGGTAAGATGATTTTTTTACCGCTGCCAGCAATGCCTCAACACCGTCATTGTTAAAGCCCATCCGGTTGATAATGGCACTCGCTGCGGGCAGCCTGAATAAACGCGGCTTATCGTTTCCGGGCTGCGGTTTCGGTGTCACCGTGCCAACTTCAATAAAACCGAAACCTGCCTGCGATAGCGCATCGATATACTGAGCATTTTTATCCAGCCCTGCGGCAAGACCCACCCGGTTTTTAAATTCAAGCCCCATTACTGTGATCGGTGCTTCAACGGTTTTTTTTGTTATCAACCTCAGCAGCCCAGCACGCTTTAACAGCTTTAATGCATTGAGTGCAAAGTAGTGAGATTTTTCAGCATCAAATCTGAAAAGAATATGGCGTATCAGCTTGTAAAACATCAGGCAGGCTCCAGGTACTCAATCATTAATTGCAGTGTTTTATTATTTCTAAATTCATTCACATCCAGTTTATACACCGCCCGTATTTTGTCACTATTTTGCCCCAGCTGTTCAGCCGTAGTATTAAAGGCAATAGCATCAATCATCAGCGCGGCATCTGTCGGCTGCAATTTCAGTTTTAAATGTTTTTCGCCGACAACTCGCCACTCCATCACCTCGAAAAAATTATCAAACAATGGTTCAGGAAACTGTTGCCCCCAGGGTCCGGCATAGCGCAGCTGCTCTGCCAGTGTCATAGTGAAATCATCGACCGTTAATTCACCATCGGTGTTCAGGCTCTGGGTTAAATCACTTTCAGACAAGCACCCGGCGACCACCTCGGTAAAAGCCGCATTAAATTGCTCAAACATATCTTTATGAATGGTTAAGCCGGCAGCCATTGCATGACCGCCAAATTTTTTAATGATGCCCGGATAGGTTTTATCCACCTGATCAAGCGCATCACGAATATTAAGACCCTTGAGCGAACGAGCCGAGCCTTTAATTTCATCATTATCCGATAATGCAAACGCAATCACAGGCCGGTAAAACTGCTCTTTGATACGCGATGCGAGAATACCAATCACACCCTGATGCCAGCTCTCGTTAAATAAAACAATGGCAGACGGCAGCGCCTTGCTATCAATAGTTTTTGTCAGTCCGTCCAGTGCTTCCATTGCCTGATCCAGCATCCCGGATTCTATCGAGCGGCGTTCCGTATTAAGACTATGCAGCTGTTCTGCTATCTGCTGGCAAACGTCCAGATCATCACTGATCAGGCATTCAATACCAAGCGACATATCATCCAGCCGTCCGGCCGCATTAAGCCTAGGCCCGACTGCAAAACCCAGATCTGAAGCCACGCAATTTAACTGGTTTCTGCCGGCCACGGTAAGGATCGCACTGATTCCCGGTGCGCACTTACCGGCACGAATTCTTTTTAAACCCTGATCGACCAGTATCCGGTTATTTCTGTCCAGCGCTACCACATCGGCAACCGTTCCCAAGGCCACCAGATCAAGCACATTAGCCAGATTAGGCTCGCTCCGGCCGTCTGCAAACCAGTTGGTCTGTCTTAATGCCGCGCGCACCGCCATCATCACATAAAAAATAACCCCGACCCCGGCGATTGATTTACTCGGAAACGGACACCCCGGTTGATTCGGGTTAACAATCGCTGCGGCATCCGGTAATTGATCCGCTGCTAAATGGTGATCGGTCACCACCACTTTAATGCCGCGCTCGTTAGCCAGCCTGACACCCTCAATACTTGAGATACCATTATCAACTGTAATAATCAGATCCGGTTTCAATGTCGCGGCGTACTCGACCAGCTCAGGCGTCAGACCATAGCCAAAATCAAACCGGTTAGGCACCAGATAATCGACATGCTTCGCACCAAACTGACGCAATAGCCTGACCGCCAGCGCCGTACTGGTTGCACCATCAGCATCAAAATCACCAACGATCAGAATCGATTGCTGTGCTTGTATCGCCGCAACAATAGCGGCTGTTGCAACTGGCATACCCAGCAACGACTCGTATGAATGCATCCTCGATAGCTGATTATCAATCTCATCGGCTGAACTAACTCCACGATGCTGATAAACTGCCTGCAAGACCGGGTGCAGTCCGTGGATTTGTTTGACAGCCTGATCACTGACGTATCTGGATATAGCAAGATTATTCATAGGCTTTCACACATAACTCGGTAATGCTTTTATTTTTTCGGTAAAACCGCAGTCGATGACTATTTTTAAACTGATAACAAACAGATGCTGACGGCAAACTGATCTGTTGTATTGTTCCGCGCTTTAACAATTCAAACAGCGGCGCAATCAAATCGGCTTCAAGTCGCGATAGCGCTTTTAACCAGCCCGCAAAATCTCCCGATGATGCCGCTAACAGCAAGGCCTCATCGATTATATATATTGTCTGCTGGTCAGATTCGGCCAGCTCGTGCAGTGCCAGTTGTTTTAAACCATGATGCTCGCAACAGCCTTTTAACCAGTCCGGCTTGCCAATAAATGCCGCATCGACCAATCCGATACCCTGGTTGAGCGGCGCACCCCAAAACCAGAAACTATTGAGTTCCTGTTTATCAAAAGTCCGCTGATCGTGTTCAAAGTATTCATGCAATAACATCTGCGTTTCATTAAAAATTCGCAGCCAGAATTTCGCCGTCTCGCCTTCCGGTAAAAAGTGTTTTATATCACGTCCATAAACAGCATAAACCGGCGTCATCTGCGCAGAATCGTAGCGACTGGAAAGACAAAGCAATTGTCCCGATGGCAGCAATCGCAGCAACAGGCCGTCGTCTTTAAAGTGCTGATTAAATCTGTCGATGATAGACGCCAGCCTGTGTTGCTGGCTGTCATCAATGGCAAGTGGTCTGGCGACTATATGATCCGACTTAAGCTCAAGATTAACCGGTGTGGCGTATAACACCGCTTTAACCGGCACCGCTTCTGCATCCGCTGTCAGGTATTGATAATAAGCCAGCGGGTATTGCCTGAGATAATCTGCCGAAAACTTATCCGCCTCGTTGAGCTGCCTGCGGTCGGCTTTTGAAACCAGTTTCTGCAGCAAAAAAGACGACTGAAGATCTGAGGTTTCGACCTCAGACTGCTGGAAACCACTGAATAAACCGGGCAATAACAGATGGACACTTTTTGGATTCACAAAGACAGACTGGCTGATAAAAGAGCCATTATTGTATCGAATCGATGCCGATTTAGACAGGTCTAATTCCGCCGGCACAGAATCACAACTGCCAGTCTCAGGCTGCAAACACCGCCAGCTTCTGCCGCAATGAATCAAGCAGTCGAATCAGATTGTTTTTATTGGCATCCGGCAATGTGGTTAAGGCGTTGACACGTTCGGCATAATCCGCCGTTAGCTGTAACGACTCGCTGATAATTGCGTTTGTTTTCGCTTTGCTAAGAGCCAGATGTTTTGCCAGATTCAAAATCGCCTGACTCAGACCAATCGGCTCACTGCCTGCACCAGTCAGCTCTGCGTAATGACCAAACGGCATCACCGACAACATATTGTGTATTGGATAAGCACGCATTGGTGTCGGATCATAAACCGGACTAAAACCAAACCGAGCCGGGGTTTTTATAATCGATAAATTTTCAAGATGAAGATCACCGTTACCGGTAAGAAAAGACAATATCAGTCGTTTAAACAGATGCTCTTTTGCCTGTTGCCGGTTTTCAACCAGATCAATCGGACTTTTATCAATAGCCCGACCAATCTTGTCGTAACTGTAGCTGTAGTGATGTGTCACCTCCCTGTCACCTGAAGCCAGAACAGAATACAGCGATTCTGTAAAAATCGGATTATGATATTTATCACGATCAAAACGCTCAACCGCTATCACCGGCAAACCATTGACCGATGAAGTCCAGTAACGTGGCACTTCAAACCCGGCCTCTTTATGCAGATCCAGTGCCAGCGCCTCCAGCTCGGTTATTCCGGGGTAATGATTACTCTGCTCAAACTTTACCACCACGTCGGTTATGCCAGCCGCACCCAGCCGGGTCGGTAAACCGATCCGATTATCCCAGCCAGTATCGGCAATCGACAATAATAATTTGGGTATCGCCCCGCCCACGCTCGGCGTTGGCCCGATGATATTCATCAACGACTCTGCGTCATCATCAAACCAGGTCAGAAATTCTTTTAATGAAAACCCCATATCATCGGTGATTTCAAATAACTCATTTTTTACCGGCTTCGAATACCATGCCAGTGCTTTCTCATCGTTTTCAAAAACATCCAGATGACCGATTGCCCCGTGCCCTGCCACTTTGAGAATTTCCCAATCCGTCTCCAGCCCGCGTTTGGGCTGAATGCCTTTTTTAGACAGGTAATTTAAAATTAACTGGCGCTGAAAATTTTTATCGCCCGGCGGTGGCAGCAGAAACTGAACCGGTGGTAAAAAATCAAAAAACTCAGTCCGCTGACGAACAATGGTATTGTCCTGAATAATCTGTGGATCATAAATCAAACCCAGCCCTGGCAAGCCGGTGTGCAAATAATCCAACTCATAACTAAAGCGGCATTCCGATTCAGTCAGATACAGCCTGCCCATTTTTATCGGGCTGGTTGCCAGACGGGTCCAGATAACAGCTTCGCGGTCTCTGCTCATCAGTGCTTAATTAAACAAGGTACCGCTGCTGATTTTATTCAGCACCGCGTCATCGCTAACCAGTTGCAGCGTCAGTCCCACCACGTTAGCCAGCCTGATCAAACTGGACAGATGCATATCACCTGACCTTTTAGCCCGTGACAAGGTTTCTGCAGACAAACCAGCCTGAGCAGCCAGATCCTTTTGCTTCATACCCTTGCGCCTGGCCACATCGACAATTTCATTTAATAAATTCGACACCAACATAATAAAAATGACCTATCTATCAATATTTTCTAATTATAATAACAAATTAGTAAAATTATCAATTTTATAATTGATTTACATATCAATTATCACGATTTAATGCCAGATGTTGATTATTATATCAATTTATTGCGAGCAAATCAGAGATAAGCAGACTAATACCGCATTCGTAGCCACTATTGCTATACTATTAGGCAAACTGATGGACGGAACAGGTACCAATATGAGCAATACATTTGAGGTAGTCTTTAAAGGTGAAATCATAGACGGCTTTGATACGGCGGAAACTCGCCAGAAAATTGGCAAACTCTTTAATGCCGATGAGGCAAAAATTAACCGCTTATTTTCAGGCAATAACGTGGTAATCAAAAAAAATCTGGATCAGGCCACCGCAAACAAATACATCACCGCCTTTAAAAATGCAGGCGCTATTGCCGTCGTCAGAAATGCTGCAGCAGAGAGCCAGCCAACCGAAACCCCGGCGACGGCAAAACCTGTAGCGGCCCAACCCAACGAAACAGCAAGTAGCTCGGCTGCCACCTCACAGTCTGCTACCGCCTTTGAGCACAGCGGTGAAGCATCCGCACATCTTAGCCCGGCCCCACAAACCCAGATTCAACTTGACAGCAACCCGGACTTAAGCAGCCTGAGCCTGCGTGAAGCAAATGGCAATCTGGTTGATCCGGGCGATGAAGTGGCACCAGTAGATATAGATACCAGTGGGTTTTCACTGGCTGCATCCGGCGTAGATCTGGCCGATAAAAAAGAAGAACCAGCCCCGTTAAATGCTGACTTAAGTGGCATGAGCCTGCTGGATAACTAAACCGCAAGTCAGACTACATTCTCTGACGCACCGCCTCATAAAGAATAACTGCGGTAGCGACCGAGACATTCAGACTTTCGACCTTACCCTGCATCGGTATTTTGAATAAAACATCACAGGTTTCACGCGTCAAACGGCGCAAACCCTTCTCTTCGGCCCCCATCACAATCGCTGTTTTACCCTTCAGATCAGTCTGATAAACCGATTGCTCCGTTTCACCAGCTGCACCATAAACCCAAACCCCAGCCGCCTGACACTGCTTGATACTGCGCGCCAGATTAGTCACCTGCACCACTGGCACTGTATCAACTGCACCACTGGCAACCTTTCTAACGACAGGCGTAATACCAACCGCCTTGTCTTTAGCAATGATCACGCAATCCACACCCACTGCATCGGCAGTACGCAAACAGGCACCGAAATTATGCGGATCAGTAATACCATCGAGTATAAGAATTAGCGAATCACTTTTATCAAGAAACTGCGACAGTTCTTTTTCACCGTACAAACCGGGGGATTTATATCGAATAGCCACGCCCTGATGACGCGGTGATTTGGTTATTTTATCGAGAGACTTTTTATCAACGTATTCAAAAGATATCGCATTATCATTCAATAACTCAATAATCTTTTGTAATCGTTTATCTTGTTTTGAAGGTTCCAGCCAGGCCGTCAACACATTGGCGGCATCATTAAATAGCGCAGACTCTACGGCATGCACACCGTAGATAAGCTCTTCTTTTACTGGTTTCATTTAAGACTTGCTGTCAGCCGCTGCCGTATCGCGTTTTTTCTTACGCAACTTGGCTTTAAGTTTTTTTCGCTTGTCTTTACGTTTTTTCTTTTTAGCCAGTATCCGCTGTTCTTCTACTTCTTCGTCCGACGAAGCCGCATCGGTAGCCGTTTTTTTAACTTCGTCAGCCTTTGCCGTCACTTTTTCTGATGATTTTTCGGACTTTTTCTTCCGTGATTTCTTTTTAGGTTTTTTATCACTAAAGTCCTTATCAGGATTAGAACGAATTTTGTCCAGCGTGACATTCTGATCCGCATCATCAAAATGCAAAAACTCAAAATCGATCTTACGCTCATCCATATTCACAGCAGCAACCTGAACATGCACAGAATCACCCAACTGGAACAACAAACCGTTATGCTCACCGGTTAAGCGATGCGCAATAGGATTAAATTTATAATAATCCTTCGGTAAATTAGTAATGTGAATCAGACCTTCAACAAAAACCTCTTTAAGCTCAACAAACACACCAAATGACGTCACCGCTGTGATCATGCCATGGTATGAAAGCCCGATCTTATCCAGCATGTACTCACATTTTAAGGCCGATTCGGCATCACGCGTGGCTTCATCCGCCCGACGTTCATTAGCCGAACAATGCTCACCCAGCTCGACCATGGCAGCCTGGCTGTATGGCACACCTTTATTACCTCTTAATACATGGCGTATGCCACGATGTACCAGTAAATCTGGGTAACGACGAATCGGTGAGGTAAAGTGTGCGTAGTTTTCCAGCGACAAGCCAAAGTGACCGATATGGTCTGGGCTGTAAACAGCCTGACTTAAAGAACGCAACAAAACCGTCTGAATCAGATGAAAATCCGGCCGATCTTTAATTTCATTAATTAAAATTCCGTAATCTTTCGAACTGGCTTTAGTACCACTCTTCCCCAGCGTTAACGCAAAGTTGGATAAAAAGTCACGCACATCATCCAGCTTGGAAGACTTAGGGCCGTCATGATCACGGTATAAAGTTGGAATTTTATGCTTGAGCAAAAACTTGGCTGCAGTCACATTCGCAGCAATCATGCATTCTTCAATCAGCTTGTGGGCATCATTTCGCTCAGTCGGCACAATATTTTCGATACGCTGATTGGTATCAAACATTATGCGGGTTTCCTGGGTTTCAAAATCAATCGAGCCACGCTTTTTACGCGCCTTCGCCAGCACATGGTATAAATCGTTCAGATCATCAATGTGTTCGCTAACGTGAGCATACTCATCACGCAGTGCCGAGTTTTTATCCAGCAACATATCGCTAACCTTGTTATAGGTCAGTCGCGCATGTGAACGCATCAGGCCTTCAAAAAATGAACTCTTGATCACTTTACCGGCTCTGTCGATATGCATCTCGCACACCATACACAGTCGATCAACATCAGGGTTAATCGAACACAGACCGTTAGACAACACCTCCGGCAGCATCGGAATCACTTTACCGGGAAAATAAACCGACGTCGCACGATTCAGCGCTTCATCATCCAGCGCAGAACCTTTCATTACATAATGTGAGACATCGGCAATCGCAACCCACAATTTCCAGCCTTTATCGTTCGGCTCACAGTAAACCGCGTCATCGAAATCACGCGAGTCTTCACCATCAATAGTCACCAGCGGAATATCACGTATATCGACCCGACCTTCTTTATCGGCTTCTGATAAAACCTCTTTTAAATCTTTAATCTGCTCTTCAACCGCTGTCGGCCATTCGGTCGGTATATTGTGCGCATGAATCGCCACATCGATTTCCATTCCGGGTGCCATGTGATCACACAGCACCTTATCAACGCGACCAATAGGCTGATGCCGGAATGTGGGTTGCTGGGTGATCTCAACCACCACCATCTGGCCTTCTTTGGCATCCCCAAGCTGGTCTTTATTGACCATAATGTCCTGATGGATGCGCTTGTTATCGGGGCTTAAAAAGACCATATCGTCTTCAAATTTAAGACGTCCGACAATGTGTGTATTGGCATGTTCAAGCACGCGGATAATAGCCGCTTCTTTGCGGCCTCTGCGATCCACACCGGTCACATGCGCCACAACCTTGTCACCATGCAAAACCGGTCTCATCTGCCGCGCATGCAGGAACATATCGGCACTGCCATCCTCAGGTGCCAGAAAGCCAAAACCCTCGGGGTGAGCCAGAATCTTACCGCGAATCAAATCATCATCATTTACCGCGACATAATTACCACGACGATTTCGATGCAACTGACCATCGCGCACCATCGCTCGTAAACGACGGGAAATACCAATCATTTCCTCTTCAGAACGCAGCTGGAGCACATCCACCAGCTCCTCTTCGGTTAACGAACCATGGTGAGTAACAATACGAAGAATAAGCTCCCGGCTGGCGATCGGGTTATCATAACTCGAGGATTCCCTCGCGGCTTCAGGGTCTTTTAACGACAAACCTGGCTTTTGGGCCACCTTTACTTTGTTAGAGGCGAGCTTAAAAGTAGATTTGAGAGAATTTACGAGTTTTTTTAGGGGATTTTTAGACATTTATAAGGGCTTCAGTTAAATATGCGCATAGGATAACACGAGTCGTTGACAAGTTCCTAAACTCATTGTAAAGTTCGCGCCTCTGTTAAATCAGACACCTTTGCCGAGGTGGCGGAATTGGTAGACGCGCTAGCTTCAGGTGCTAGTGGCCTTATGGTCGTGGAGGTTCAAGTCCTCTTCTCGGCACCACTTAATCTCCCAAGTGGTTACAATCACCCAGCCCCCCATATAAAACAGCACTGAGAAAAATCAGGCTCTGATTAATTATTGTCGCGCCTAAAAAAACCTTAGCGATAAAACAGAAGCAATACCCAACAAGCTGCAGCCTCTGCTCTTATGTATTTATTGCAATACCGCACCGGCGTGGCCCGTATCTCTGCCAGCCACTTCAGTCTACAGCTTTATCTTTTGCCGGTTGATGATTGCGCATCGCATCATTCTCAATAAGCACACGCTCCTGTACCAGTCGCCACACGTCATCAGTCTCGATTTCCAGCGTCATTTCAACAATCTGTTCATTCAGGGTGCCATCAGTACCGAGCACAGTTTCATAAACACTAAAGTTAATCTGAGTCGCTGTTGCACTGATCAAATTAAAGCCCTTATAAGCAATGCTTTTAATCATCGACATTTCAAACTGATGTTTGCACTGCTGATACCAGATATCGTAATCAATGTTATCAAAGCCGGGAACACCATCTACACGAACCCGTTTAGATATCATGCTCATATGAGCCCGCAGGTCTTTATTAGCTGCACTTGCAGCGGCATCTGTTAGCCATTGCTCCGCAATCTGTTGAGCTTGTTGTTCTTTCATAATCACTCCGCTATTGTAAGGCGCTAAGTATATCAGTATGTTCAATTGATAAGTAAAACAGAAAACCGCGCGCTCAAATACTGCTTAAGCAAAAATTGACTATGGGCTCAATTATTATTAACACCACACACAATACAGATTTAGTTTCTGTTATTCGCGGCCTGCTAATATCACATAGCATCATATTGGCAGTAAAATAGTGGATAATAGGCAACTCAGATAACTGCCAGCGAAAGCACACCGATGCCAGAGTCAGACATACAACAAAAGATTCAACAGGCCATGGCCGTCCAGCTACAACACTGGCGCGAAGAGTTAACCTGCGACAACCGTCGTCTGGGCTGGAAGGTCGGCTTTAATCGGCAAGTCGATCAGGCAAAGTTTGAGCTGCCCTCTGCGATGATTGGCTATCTCACCACTGGCCGTCAGATACCCAATGGCGGCATCTGTCACACAAGCCCACAAACCAACCTGCTGGCCGAGCCAGAAATTGCACTGCGGATAGGCGCAGACATTACCCGCGACACCACACCCAAACAGGCACAGGCAGCCGTCAACGCCGTTGCCCCGGCTATCGAAATTGTCGATACCTCGCGCACCGATAGCAAACAGATCAGCGAAATTCTGGCCACCAATCTATATCATCATGCCGTAATCATCGGTGAGCCACTCACGCTATGCTCAGTACCCAGTGCACAAGACATCCGCGCCGCACTCTACATTGACGACGAACAACAACGCAGCCTTGAGCCCGACCGGGTACCCGACGAATTTGGTACACTGATTACCACCGTAGCAGGCATACTCGCCGACCAGGGCGAATGCCTGCGTACTGGTGACTGGATAATCACCGGCGCAGCCAGTACAGCAGTAGAAATAAAAGCCGGCAATAAAATACTATTGCAAATGCGACCATTTGGTAAAGTGAACTTTAGCGTTAAGTAATTATTATTAGTAAACGGCAATTACACACTCATCGAAATTCAATCAAAAAAAATATGGGAAAAATAATGAACGTAAATAACCCTAAAACCCACCAGCTTTTCACTGTTTTATTTGCACTCTTAGTGTTTGTTACAAGCCTGCCCGCTTTCGCAATAGATAGTGAAAGCGAACAAAAATGGATCGGCAAATGGAATGACAATCCAGCAATACCTGAAAACCCAACGATATATTATTACTACGAACTAACCCTGGCAGAGGACGGTTTTAACTGGCGCTCTGTATACCGCGATGTACCCTACGGGCCAAATGAAGAAATTCAGACTGGCTTTGCCGACTTTTACAATGAACATCAGGCAGGCGACAATTCAAATAAGCGTAAGTTTGTACTTGGTGAAGATAAGCAAGGCAGAACAACCCTGACAGTAAGTGCGTTCAGCCAGAGTAATGGTGGCGAAGTATTTTATTTAGAACCTAAATATTTCAAGGCCGGATTCGATTGCAAGAAGGCGAGCAGCACTATTGAAAAAGGCATTTGCACAAATAAGCGTATCGCAATGGCCGACCTTGAAATGAACCAGCAATACAAAGACGCAAGAAAAAAACTCAGTAGCGATGCACTGAAAGACATCAAAGCCGCACAACGAAGCTGGGCCAAAAATCGTAAAGCCTGCGCTAAAGGCAGCAAGCTTGATAAGCCCTGCCTCGCTCTTGCTTATGCACACCGTCTTGCCACACTGCAAAAAATAAACAATCCCGAACTTGGAAAGGGAGAAGGTGTCGATAGCGATTATTTAACAGGACTTGCAAAAACAAAAGCAGACCTTAGCAAAAACGTACCGATGCTGTTACTGGTAGCGGCCAAGGATGAGGATTGGGCAAAAGAAATGATGAAACATCATATCAACTTCAGCGTAGATAAAGTCGGCAACAATACAACACTGATTGGTAAATATTCTTACCCTTCTATTTGCTGGCCAGCGGACTGCACCATACATGTCACACTATCGGTTAGCACACTAAAAAATGGCACTATCGAAGTGACCAGATTACAAACATCAAACTAAACCTGCAACAACTTAAACCACTAGCTGATCAGTTTAGCTTCAGCAAAAAAAAACACCATGCACAAGCATGGTGTTTTTAATAACACTTAATACAACAGCCAGCGTTTATTTATGCAGCAAGCCGTATAATGAACTGCAAACCACCACCATCTAAACGCTGCTACGCCAAATCAAGTACAGCTGCACCTGTAGTGGCGTGGTAAATACGAATTACCATTTCATCCATTGAAACTGGTTCAGCTGCAAGCACCTCCTTGCAAGCTAACAATAGATTAACTGCTCTGGTTTTTCATCTGACATCAAACAGCCTATACCGAAGCATATTAGAAACAGCCGTGTTCTAATGCCACCTCTGCATCCTTTATTTATAAAAGGCTTCAACAGTTCCCTTTAGCTTAATCAGAAGCGGCTGCCCACGTCGATCCACAGCCGTAGGAGATGAGACTTTTATCCAGCTCTCACTAATACAATACTCCTCGACATTAGTATGCTCTTTGCCGTTCAGCAGAATGCCAATTTCGTGTTCAAAAACCTCTGCAACATGATGCGGACTACTGGGGTTAACTGAAAGACGGTCCGGTAAATCTGCTAGCGATTTAGTATCGTTCATATTAATGACCTGAATGAAAAAAGTGCGCTATTGTAGACAAAATAGAGCTGGTGCTCAAGAATTTCGGCAAAGTTAACGAATAAAGAGATCCGATCTCTTTAATGATGCGCGATCATGATCTTAAGGTCAATGTAACTAAAACAATGCCATGATCTGTGCTTTCGCCATCACGATCGAAAATAGGATTAATTAAATGCCGATTGTATGTCTGATAAGCGCTGACCTCAAAAATACTGTCTTGATAATGAGTATCAAATTCACATGACAATAAAATGTAATCGAGAATCGAACCTCTACCACCAAAATAATGGGTTGGGCTACGCATTACTTTTGCATTTTGATTTATTTCTATATCTTTGTCATCCACTTCATTGGCATCATAGTTTTCATTGGCTTCATCAGATGGAGCCGATTTAAACAAATCCCAGGCGTCGTTTAAACAATACTTAGCAAGATAGGCCTCACTGTCAGCTTCAGAAACAAAACGTAAGCTGTTTGTCAGTAAATGGCTTAACACACCATCAGCCAGGGTATTATTAAAATCACCCATTAACACCATGGGGTAACCCGTCATCTCACGCCGCTCAATCATATCAATCATTAACAACGTGGCTTCACTGCCCCGCCGTATGGTTGAGCCCCAACCACCAGCCACATCGGCTTTTAAGCTTTCAATAATCGTTTTCTCTGCCGATCGATTTGACTCTTGCCCATCAATTTCAATCATTGGGCGCTTCGATTTAAAGTGCGCAACATAACAATCACAGTTGCCAATATGCGGCACCTCAATAGTTGCCCTTAATACTTTTCGACTAAAAGAAAAGTCATCCGTCAAGCCTAATGTTTGTACGAGCTCAGTGTTTGGTTTGACCGCATTAATATCAACGATAGGAAAACGAGACGCAATGGCGACAACAGGCCGCATATAAATAAAATCATCGATCACTTCAGGCTGATCAACCACTTCAAAATAATCATAACCTTGCAAGGCAACTAACGATTTTAATGACTCAGCACTAAAAACCTCTTGAAAACCAATAATGTCAGGCTCATATTCACGCAAGTATTCAGACACCCAGTGTTGTTTTTTCTGCCATTGCTCAGCACTGTAAATACGATCAAAATCATAATAAGCATTAGGCGGCTCAAGGTAGTTAAATAAATTCAAAGTAGCAATTTTAAGCTCTGTATTGGCTACTGATGCTGATTCAGCTGAATTTGATGGCGCGACAGGTGCAGGTATCTGATTTATTTCTTTTTTATCTTTGGAAGCGATAATAATAACTCTAATGAAAATTGGCGACTAAGTATACCTCAACGCCTCTGAAAGCTACAAACTTAACAACCATATTAAACTTGGTTTCTATTTTATTCCTGGGCTCTTAAGATGGGTGCCCATGCAACCCCTTATTCATTAGTACCTCGTTGCCATGGACTGTATGGATCAGCAAAATGGACTTCCTTGAGTTCGACAGACACCATGCTGAATTTGCGATTTTTAACGTATTATCCTAATATAATCATTTAGGTCTCCACCAAAAATCATATTTAAAGGAATAGATATGCACAAGAATTTTATAACAGCCTCCTCCTGGCTATGGATAGCATTTATTTTATTTTTTCCAGCTTATGCAACCACACCGACAACTAATCCACATACTGGATTGTTATTTACAACGCATGTAGATGAAACCGTCAGCATTAATGCCACCAATACCAGTCTTCGGGTTATTCTCAACGAAATCAGAAGTCAAACTGGTATCGACATCAAAGTTAGTTCTGAGACTGGGTCTCGTATTATAAGTATTAGAGAAAAAAACATACCCTTTTATAAACTCATAAAAAAAATTGCTGGTGACAACTACGCCATTATTTTTAATAACGATAAAATATCTGCTCTGCACGTACTTAAAAGAGGCAACAATACAAAGCCGACATCTATATTTAGTGGTCGTATGAGCGTTATTAACAATCATGCAAGGCTCTTTTTTATACCTTCTTCTAATCAAGAAACTGACATTAACAATTACATTAGCGACCGCCATAATCTTTTAGCCTTTTTATCAGAATCCAGGCCCGATCTTATTCTTAGCGCTCAGATATCATTCGACAAATACATAAATGAAGATGCTCTCAGAGATTTCGTATCTAGTAATGAGCTTACTCCAACAGATATAAATATCGGATGGAAGGAAAATGGGGCAGGTTACCATCTAAAACAAGGTGAAAGCATTGATAGTGCCCTCGACAATGCCCCTTCACATCACAGAAGATTTACGCAACAATTACTGGAAGATGCAAACCAGCAAACCAGTCAGATCAATAACCAGAATCTAAGCACCGATCAGATCAATGAATTAAATAATTTTAAAAATCATGCAGAAGAAATTAGCAATAAGTTAAATAAAAATGGTTTAACTATTTATGGCCTAAAATTAACAGGACAGGCCAATCAGTTACATCACTTAACCAGCCACCCAGAAATTAAACTAGTAGACCCATTATGGGCGGGAGAACTCGAAAACGAAATACAAAACAATTAGTCTATTTCAAAAATCGCTATTCCCATAACACCCGATAACTAATTCTTCACATTAATACAAGGATGGTATAAATATGAAAAACATTATAATTTCTTTGGGCCTTTATTTTTTAAAAATAAAGGGGTCGGTGACAAATGAGAATCATTACCAAACAAGATATACTCCATGCTCCTCTTTAATCATTGGCCTGCCACGCTTTGCGTAACCAATATTTCTACCAACCACCTCTTCTATCTGCTCTACAAACCGATTATCACCAACTGGCATAGAGAACTGAATAGAACATCTAATGTCATGTAAAGTCTCTTTATCTAATTCAGCATGAAATAACTGACGATAGTTTTCAAGTCGCCTAACTTTATCAAATGATAAATTAAGATAAAGTTCATGCGGTGAAATTTCACCCCCCTTTTCGGAATAAGCATTGGCACGATAACTCGACCACTTGTAATCACCAGGGTGATCAACCATACCAGCCCTAACTGGATTCATTTCAATATAACGATAACAACTTAATAAATAATTATCTGCATCTACAAGGCTAGACTTATGTCTTCCTTCCCATAAAGTACCACTGCGCTTGTATGTGATATTTACATACTGTACATACCGTCTACCTATTGATTGCATCACACGAGAGATCCCATCTGCTGTTTTTGGTGTCATCAAAAGATGAACATGATTTGTCATCAACACATAAGCATGCAAACTTACTTTATATCGCTTACAAGCATCATAAAGACATTCAAGATAAAACAGATAATCTTCTTCAGAATAAAAGCAAGGCTGGCGATCATTACCACGCTGAATAACGTGACAAGGCACACCAGATAAATAGACTCTGGGTTTTCTAGGCATAACAACTCCATTTGTAATTTTTTAGTTAGCTATCCATAGCCACTAGAACTCTAACTTGAGTAGAAGAATGATGCAAATGATTCTCATTTGTCACCGACCCCTTTTATTGCGACCCCTTTTATTGAACCATACCAGCCCTAACTGGATTCATTTCAATATAACGATAACAACTTAATAAATAATTATCTGCATCTACAAGACTAGACTTATGCCTTCCTTCCCATAAAGTTCCACTGCGCTTGTATGTGACATTTACATACTGAACATACCGTCTTCCTATTGATTGCATCACACGCGATATTCCATCTGCTACTCTAGGCGTCACCAATAGATGAACATGATTTGTCATCAACACATAAGCATGCAAATTTACTTTATATCGCTTACAAGCATCATAAAGACATTCAAGATAAAACACGTAATCTTCTTCAGAATAAAAACAAGGCTGGCGATCATTACCACGCTGAATAACATGGCAAGGCACACCAGATAAATAGACTCTGGGTTTTCTAGGCATAACAACTCCATTTGTAATTTTTTAGTTAGCTATCCATAGCCACTAGAACTCTAACTTGAGTAGAAGAATGATGCAAATGATTCTCATTTGTCACCGACCCCTTTTATTTTCATGCTGCCACAAATGATCGGTTTCATACTGGCTAATCTTTGCTGTCCACTCTAAACCTTCATCGAGAGCTGCTTTAGACACGTTGGCTGAACCAATATAAGCCGAGCCAAAGCCTGTATTTCGATGAAACAAATATGCCTTGGCATGTAAACGAGTTCGCTTAGTATCGTAAGACACTCGTATCTCTGTATTGGGTAAGCCTAGTAACTCACTAATCGCCTTTAAATCTGTTGCACCCATGTATGAGGTTGTTGCTATTCGCAAACGAGGACTGCCATCTTCAGATGGAGTTTGTGTAAACTCACGCAACGCTGGCAACAGTGGAACAATGCCAGCGAATTTAATAAACGACACTAACCAATCGGCTTTATCACAAGTGGCCAACTCTTTAATAATTTGTGTGCGTAATGCGGGGCTTCTAGAAGAACCGGTGAGTAAAGAAGAAGCAGACAGCGGCGTGTCGGGTCGATCAGTTGAAGCAACCAGTGGAGGTTCAGGTTTGATTTGTTGTAGTAGTTCAGATGAGACTGGTTTTATCGATTCTAATATCGAGAGTAACAACTCAGGCGAATCAAACGCATCATTTAAAGCTTTCTCGAATTGACTGCTACTTTTACCTGAAATACTTTCACTAATAAACAGCGCTATCTCACGCGCCAACGGAATAGCTAAATGAGTTTTCAATTCATCTGGTTCAAACTTAGCCCAGACAGCACGATCTAAAAGCCCAGCCTTTTCGATTCTATTATGCAACTGCTTAGTATGAAGAAGATCATATAGACCAACTGGTAAATCTTTCATGATTTTTTGTATTCCAAGTATATTTTTATCCTGACCCTAAATATACGCAAAACAAACCTGTCGGTTATTGCTGCGCTGAATAATATGCTGAGGGATACCTACTGGACCTATACGTCGTAGTCTGGCCATAGTTTCTTCCTTGTAACTATCGATAGAGAACATCTTACCAATCATTCTTGATTATTAACAAGAAAGTTTCATCTGACCCCTATTTTGCTTTGAAGTCATGTCTTTGTTATTTTTGGCCCAATGTAAACTACGTAAAGTATTGAATCACATTGAATAGGCCAAGAGAAGTGAATACGAGTCTGTGTTGTTTTAACCTTACCGTGCATAGGACAAAATATTGATTCGCCAACTAAACCAGGGTGTTTGAAAGTGAGTTCAGACTTGAAATCATTTTTTTCATTATCCGATGAACCAGAGAACCATGCATTTTTACCTGTAAAATAATCCTGATATAATCTATGACCTTCAGAAGTTCTATTACCCAAAATATCAAACGAGAGCCTTAGCCTTTTAAGGACTTCTAATCGTTCAATTATTTGCTTTGCCACACTATGTAAAAACGGATGCCCTAGCAATGGATCAAAGGCATCGATTGAGAATGATATCTCCATAAATCGTTCTCTACATACTGCTTCAAGTTGCCTCCATGATTCAACTGTCTCAGATAAAGAACGAAGATCTTCTTCAAACAACTCAGCAACAAAATAATTCTTAACATTCACTTGTTGCTTATCACCATCTGAATGGTGCCAACATATCTGTAGAGGCGAGCTATTCCACCTTGATGGAATCATACTCACAACACAACTATCATTACCTTTATAACACCGTGACGCGGCTTCACCAATTGCAGTATCAGTAACGATTTCGTCACCATACTCTAAATAGTCGTCAGAAGCATGCTCTCGACTATCTTCCCAGTAAGGGCCTTGTCTTGTAAGCCACTGTAATAATGCCAGCTTTTTATTATTATCAAAACGCTGTACTAACTGCTGCATATTTAAGTCTTTAGTAATCTGTGCATTAAGCAAATTTCGATGACAATATATTTCCCGCCCATATCTACGACTTATAGATCTCATAATCATGAGCTGATCAATTGCATTACTGAATGACTCAAAATCAGGAAACTGACCTTCGATAGAAAGATCATTCATCAAAACATCCATTTAATCAGCCCATCCCGCGAAGTGATTCATATCCTTATCATACTGATCAAAGAAACCCTCAGGCCAAACATCTATATTTCCTAAAGAATCGAGTTGCGGACTTATTGACTGAGCGTGACTTTCACTTCTTGGCCTGAAAAAGTGCAAGGCAACATTATCAGGCGTTAGACTTTGTGCTCGCACAGCACGACGAATACCATTAAGAATATGATCACTATGAGTCTCAATAATTACCTGTACACCAGCACGAGCTACATCAGCTAAGAATTCACCCATTAATGCCTGACCAGCTGGGTGTAAATGCACCTCAGGATTCTCTATTAATAACAAATCATCTTTCGATGCAGATAAAGCTGCAACAACAATTGGTAGAACTTGAGTCAAACCGAAGCCAACATGAACTGGCCGATGAAAATCTGTATCTTCTGATGTCCTTAACCCAAGAGTAACCGCATTCATTCGAGGCAATTTTTCAACCACTAAACCACATCCAGGAAAAAACTCTCTCATCCTGACTTCTACTTGACGTAATCTTGTTGGCGGCGCACCCTCTAACCTCAACTCTTCGAACACCGTCTCATCCCTACCTGAATGCAACAAGCTAATTGCATGTTCCCCAGTAGGGCCGACTACTAAGTTGTTTTGTTTATCCTCCAAATAATAGAACTCTCTTGGTCCAATCCTCTCAGCGGTGATATAGGTAAGCTTTCGAAGACACCGTGCAATATTAGGAACACTAACTTCTGGGCCATAAGGCAGCAAGTATTGCAATTTAGCTGGTACTTCTGTGAACATACCATCCACATTCACACTATCAATAGAAAGTGACATCTCAGTTCGTTCACCAGAAAATACCCATTGATATAAATGCCCATCAGATTCTATACCTATTCCGAAATTGCGCCGACCATGAACTTTATCAACCACGTCTAAAACAGTACCTAATTTTATGGTACCGCCATTTAACATTAGGCGTGTAGACCATTCGTGCTCCCTTATAGTCTGATGCAACAATACTAAAGCCTGAAGAATTGAGGACTTACCAGAAGCATTTGAACCAGACAGCATTGTCAGTTTGGCTATAGGGAGCTTAAGAATATCAAAGCACTTGAAATGATGAAGATTAATTTGCGTAATCACCTAACACCTCCTTGAAAATTTCATTAGTTTTCAAAAATCGATACTTGACGCGATTGACCTGATTCGTACCTAATGTAATCGATTCACTAAAACCATAATTACCAAAGAGTTGATAAAGAGCTGGCAAAATATCAGCAACATGCGCTTCAATTACATGCTCAGGATAATGCGATAACCCGGTAGACATTACATCCCACAACGACGCATTGATAACACTACGAGCATCTTGTCCTCGCACATGTTTCCTAAATGCATGTTTGCCGAAAAGAGTCATGTTATTTTTTAAGCTTGTTCTGAAGTTAGCAGATAGCTTTTCAAGTTCCTCATACCCCATCTTATTCATACTCTCAAGGGTCATCGCAAGGTAATCATCCATGTCACCTTTGTATTTATCGACACCTAATATTTGGAAAGCACAGAAACGATTGATCAGCTCTCTATCTCTCATTGTTTTAGGATTCAGACTAGTACCTGTAGCATTTTTAAACAGAGATGTATTAGCTTCTTCTTTTAAGAACCGAGTTGCTTGACCAGTAAACAGACAATTTCTCATTTGCTGGCGTGTTAGCGCAAGCCCACTATTAACCCTCTCAAATATATCCAGCAAGGCTTGTGCTGGTACTTTTGCATCAATCACATAGAGAATCAAATTACAATCTTCAAGTCGATTTTGAAGCTTTGGGGAAAGATCACTAAATCGTTTTTCATTGAGCTCAGGTTGATGCGCAAGCTTGAGGCGAAGCTCATTGTTTACAAATCGCTGAAAAGTTGAAAGACGCTGCAAACCATCAACCACAATCATCTGTCCCTTAGGATTTTCCGCAAGATAAAATACTGGCAATGGTATACGCATCAAAACTGATTCTATTAGTTTGCTCTGCTTATCTTCCTCCCATATAAAATCTCTCTGAAAATCTGGATCCATGATAAACGTACCTTTCTCAATTCTACGCAATACGTCGTGAACAGTTCTATTTTCGTTTCGGATAAGCACAGTATCAATTGGATAATCACCAAATGATGCATCCTCATCATCACCAAGTCCTTCGACATCTCGTTCGCTGATGTCATTTATATCTTGATTCATATTTCATTTACTCCTAATACCTTACCTTAATCATTCAGATAAAAAGGTGTCTGGCCAATTTTTAATCTTTTAACAAACATTTAGTACTTCCAATTTTCATGCCTGACTGGCAAGCGATTTAATTCATCTTTATGATGCCGCCATTTAGGCATATACATATCCATTAATGCAACAAAACGCTCATTATGACTGGGCTCTATTAAGTGAGCCATTTCGTGCATCACAATATATTCAACGATTTAAGGGGCAATTTAAGGGGCAATTTAAGGGGTCAGAGCCCTTTTCAGTTGCGTGCTGATATGTTTGATATTGATTAACCCACACAATACTGCATCCGTCATCTTCTACTCAGAGCCCTTCAGGTTTATTTTTTTATTTTTATTTTTATTTTTAAATTTCGCTTAATTCGATACTACTCTGTTTGTTATAAATTGAACACCGCTAAACCTTTGTTTTTATGTAAATAATTCCAGCACTTTTCGTTTTTTTGATGCTTATTTGTCCTATTAATGGACGCTTTTAGTTTTGAGCCGAATACCGCCCTTTATTCGGCTCATGGAATGGCCTGGTGCTAAGCGCTAGACGCCAGGAGGTGGCAGTATGGAGGCTGATGACTGAAATCTGAAGTCTGAAGCCGATAAGATAATAGGTTTATAGAAGAAACTTGCATGCTATAGCTGGGATACATGACTTGAGCTTATTATTATAGGCATAAAATATATCGGTATAATTATCGGCAATATTTATATTATAAATATGATTCTTAAATAAATTAGGCCTTTAAAAACAATAGCTTATACTTAATTTAAATCGGCAATAATATCGGCAAAATTATGTCTTTCAGATCCCCTACTGCAATGGAACCACTGGCTCCTAACATTACAGATCAGCTAAAAGACAAAGCAACTGATGTCATTCGTAGGTCAGCATCGCTTTCAGGAGCTCTTCAACCACAGACCTTAGATTCTATTATCGATATGATGCGATTAACCAACAGCTATTACTCTAACCGCATAGAAGGCAATGACACGCACCCAGTAGAAGTGCAAAAAGCGTTATGGGCAACTGAAGCACGTAAGTCAGATGAAAACGCTCTGCGAGAACAATCTGTTATACATGTACACATTCAAAAAGATATACAACAACATTTGTTTGGAAAGCCTCCTGACTACGTCACATCATTTGATTTTATTTCATGGTTGCATCGTTCATTTTATGAAAACCTGCCAGATGAGCTGTGCTGGATAAAGAACGAAACAACCGGTAAAACGGAACAAGTTATACCCGGTGAAATGCGCACTCGTTTAGTAGAAGTTGGCAGACACGTAGCACCTGATTCTGATTGCTTAGCCGCTTTTTTTGATCGATTTCATACATTCTATGACATAGAAAAGCTGCACGGTATTGATGGTGTTATTTTGTCAGGCGCTGCACATCATCGCCTGGCATGGTTACATCCCTTCCTGGATGGCAATGGACGAGTAGCGCGTTTATTTACCGACGCTTATCTGACATCATCTGGCGTTCAGGGATACGGTCTATGGAATGTTAGCCGCGGCTTAGCCAGAGACGTTGAGCAATATCGAAGCCTGCTTGCAGCCGCAGATAGCCAACGCCAGGGCGACCTGAATGGTCGAGGCAATTTATCATTATCTCATCTCACTCGCTTTAGTGAATATTTTCTTGATATTTGTTTAGATCAGATCGACTTTATGGCTAAAGCCCTGTCGATTGAAACATTTAGTCAGCGTATCGAGGGTTACATCAACCTTCGTGCAGCAGGCATGTTACCGAGCCTGACTGACACCGCTGATACCAAATTAAAAAAAGAGTCATTTTTATTACTTCGGGAAGCTTTATTACGAAGAGAGTTTCCAAGAGGTGATGCCATGCGTATAACCGGCTTATCTGAACGAACCGCCAGAGATATTTTACGCAATCTCGTTACTGAAGGCTTAT
>Ga0224506_10000042_pt1 | contig 133476 bp, 105 predicted proteins | sample SF_Jan12_sed_USG_2_FD_169108 | JGI IMG/M metagenome (GOLD analysis project Ga0224506, IMG submission 169108) | Sediment microbial communities from San Francisco Bay, California, United States - SF_Jan12_sed_USGS_8_1 | ecosystem: Environmental > Aquatic > Marine > Sediment | place: USA...
CACGGTTATTCTCTATCAAAATGGTGAAGAAAAAGCCCGTTTCAGTGGTGCAAAGCCGAAGCACTTCATAAATGAAATGATACAGGAATATTTTGATCTTTAAAAAACTAGAAATTTAATAACGACTCAACCTCATCGTATTCCTGACCAATGTTATCAATAACAGCAGCATATATTGACGCATCAAGCCCTGTTTGCTGCCAGGCGTAGTCATCAACAACAGGTGCCAAATCCGGGTCATCAGAATTCAGTTCAGACAGCACGGCAATCGTATTAGCTATATGAATAATACTCACTTCTTGCTTGAAATCCGGTGATTCTGACGGTTTGTGATGATAGCCAATACAACACCTTAGATACTCCGGCAAGTTCCACTCCTCAGCCAGTTTGAAACCGACATCCATGTGGTTAAAACCCATTAATGACTGCTCAGCTTCGTGCATCTCCAGCTCTTCCGACCCTTCCATCGACAATATGATGGCTTGCTGTGATAATTCAGGCTGCCGGTTAAACAGAATGAGTTGACCAATATCGTGCAATAAACCGGCAACAAATAGGCCATCTGCATTTCGTAAGCCACACAATTTTGTTAACTGATTGGCCGCTAAACCACAACGCAGGCTATGTGACCAGAAATCTTCCATAGTCACCAGGCTATTCGAAATCCCCCTAAAAGTATCAAATGCCGAAGTGGCTAACACTAAATCTCTTATCTGACGTGTACCTAAATAAGTAATTGCTCTTGAAACCGTATCGACTTCATTTCTGAGGCCATACATCGCACTATTAGAAATTCTTAGAATTTTAACAGTAAGCCCCGGATCCTGACTGATGACTTTGCCAATTTCATCAATAGACGTTTCGGGGTTTTCAACCATGCTGATAACTTTGAGACAAACTTCAGGCAGTGAAACCAGCTTGGTAACATCAGAGACCAGTTCATCAACACTCAATATCATACAAAGACCTTAACTAAAGATTAGAAACTCGGTGGTTCATTGTAATCTATAAACCTTTTGTCTAACTCAATTGCGCGTTTATCTGCTAAATGCCCGGTTATATTAGCGCATACAACAACACAGATTGAATACTGATAAAAAGATAGCAGAAAAATACCTAAAAATCATACGCTTATACAAAACACTCCGGTTATCACAACCTTCAGTATAGACGTTATATCAATAAGTGAAATTATTTTAGCCATAAAGTTGAACTAAACTTAAAGAACAAAAGTTTGACCCTGGTTTCTTAAATGAATAAAGCCAAAAGTAGACCGCTGATTTACTTATGTGGAGCATCCACAACAAGCTCATCGCTTATGCTTATACTTATATTCGCTTTAGTTCAGTCATCGTACGCAGACAACCTGATTTTTTCTGAGGAGACCCAGTCTTTGCAACAGGAAAGGGAATTATACAGCGATGCCTTAACCGCCTACCGGCATAAAAAATACCGGCTATTTTCAAAATATACAAACCAATTGCGTCGCTACCCACTCTACCCTTACTTGAAATATAAGCAATTAATAATAAATCTCAGGAATAAAAATATTACAGAGGTTAAGCAGTTTCTTGCAGAGAATGACAACTCTCCTATCAGTGATAAATTAAGAACTCAGTTGCTTATTTTTTTGGCTAAGCATAAACAATGGAAGGATTATCTTCTGTCATATCGTCAGCCACAAACGGTAAAATTTCAGTGTTTGTATCTGCAAGCTCTATATAAAGAAGGTTTTAAAGAGCCGGCTTTGCAACAAGTATCATCGCTATGGATGACAGGTAAATCTCAGCACAAAACATGTGAATATATATTTGAGAAGTTTCAGCAGGCCAGTAGACTGACCACCGATATGATATGGCAGCGAATAAAATTATCCATAGAAAGTGGCAATATTTCACTGGTAAAACACCTTGCAAAAGGCTTACCGGAAAATGATCAGCCCTGGATTAGCTTATGGATAAAATCTCACCGCAAGCCGGAAGTTGTTCTGAAACACAAACTCCTTGATTCTATTCATCCTCATATCCACACCATCATTACACACGCTATAAAAAGGCAATCACTGAAAGACACCGATAAAGCCATCAAATTATTCAATTACCTTAACACTAAGACAGCTATCCCCTATAACAAAAAAATTGAAATCTATAAAAACATTGGTCTGCGGCTTGCACAGAATCATGATGAGACAGCTATTGATTGGTTAAATAAAATCCCGGATACTGAAACCACCCGGTATATTACAGAATGGAAGATTCAATATGCAATCCGTCATGAACAATGGCACATCGTTGTCAATCAGATTGATAATATGATACACACAGAACAACAGAAAATTCGCTGGCAATTCTGGTGGGGTTATGCTCACAAGCAGCTTGGGCATGAGATTGAGTCAACTGAAATATTACAACGAGTCGCTAATAAAAGGGATTATTACGGGTTTCTAGCTGCCGACCTGACTTATAAGCCTTATAATTTTGAAGATACGCCGATTACAATAAATGAAAAAATAATTGCTGAAATAGAACAGCTACCCGGGATACTCAGAGCCAGAGAATTATATCATTTCAATCAGATTGCCAGAGCAAGAAGAGAGTGGAATGATGCCATATCTGAATTTTCTAATGAATACTTATTGACGGCTGCAAAACTGGCACATAACTGGAAATGGTATGACCGCGCCATAGCGGCTATCGGTAAAACACAAAACCTCAATGATGTGGAAATTCGATTCCCTCTTGTATACAGCGATATTATTGACAGCTATTCAAACAAATACGATATCGACTCAGCCTGGACATACGCCATTATTCGCAGAGAAAGTATTTTTATACGAGATGCAAAATCAGACAAGGGGGCAATCGGACTTATGCAGCTGATGCCAGGTACGGCAAGAGCAACAGCAAGAGCCATTAAAACAGGCTACCATAGTGAGCAGCAGTTAATTAAATCAGCGTTGAATATCCGCCTTGGCACACACTACCTAAAGTCCCTTTTTAAAAAACACAATCAACAAACCGTTCTTGCGACCGCCGCTTATAATGCCGGACCATCGAATGTAAGAAAATGGCTGCCAGAAAATGAGCCCATGGATGCAATTCGATGGATCGAATCCATTCCTTTTAAGGAAACACGTGAATATGTCACCAACGTACTGGCTTATAATATTATTTATCATTTCCGAATGGGCATTGCCAATAAAACCCTATTGACGCAGTTAATGCCACCGGTTCCTGCAAAAATATAACCCTATAGACCTGAATAATTATTCAATATGCTGTACGAAAAGTATATTTTTTGTATTGAGTATTGCAGGTGACAGTTGTTTTTAAGTTACCACTCAAGGCGTTTAAATGACTGTAACTGAAACACCATACGGTTAACTTCATCACCGGCCCAATAAATCCGCTTACAGCTTGGACAGCCATGAGAAGTCACCGTATTATTCTGCATACTTTGAGGCAATACTATCCATTTGTTGATATTAAGATCCGTTAATTCTGTATTACATAACATACAGCGACTCAAAGGCCGGTATAACCAGTCAATCCTCAGATTCTTACCAATCTGCTTGATCTGTTCAAACACAAGCGGTGAATCGACTAACAGAACGGAGTTAGATTCAAGGGGTATATCCTGCACGTAATCCTGATTAATAATCAGTACTCTCTGCTCGTTTTGAGCAATATCGTAAAGCTGTAAATCAGAAAGTTTTGCTGCCGGAACCTGCACATCGTAGCCTGCAGCCCTTAGCCAGTGCGCACTGTCTTCTAAACTCTGATCGCAGAGAATCTTCGGCACATTACTCTGATCAGTTAATGAAATCATAACCACTACCCTTACTCTATAAGCGGTAATCTTTTCCGCATATTCCGTGTTTAAATGTTAATATCTGTTTCACTCTGTTATTTAGCTTATAGATCTCATAAAATGCCTGTTTACTACTATTGTTACGATTCTTTTACATTCTTCTTTGATGTATAACCACAAGCTTATTAATGACCTTGCATGGGCAATAGGTTCCCCCTCTTTAGTGGATCAGGCGACTTATACTGATGATCGACTATTGACGAATGAGTGGTTTAAAAAACAAATCGAAGACAATCATCTGATACTAAGTGAACAGGATAAATCGCCACAGCTGATTCAGAGCTACCTGTCTCAAATGCCGGCCTTCAGACTCGGCTTATACTTTGAAAACCTGCTGGCCTACTGGTTTACTATTCATCCTGACTATCAAGTACTTAAAAAGAACGTTGTCATCTCATCTGAAAACACAACCATTGGCGAACTCGACTTTATTCTCAAAGAGCTGTCCAGCGGAAAAGTCATTCACCTCGAAGTGTCTGTTAAATTCTATCTTCAGATTGTGCATAAAAATAAGGCAGTCTGGCTTGGTCCAAACCTGAATGATAACTTTGAGCTAAAGCTTGCTAAGATTTTTAATCGACAAATTGAACTTTCAAACAAACCGATTACAACAAACACACTAAATCAATACGGCATTGAAATAGATGAACGCTGGGTGATAATTAAAGGCCGGCTCTTTAGCCATGACAGCAAGCTCAGTGCGGATACCTGCTGGTTAACTATTGATGAATTTGAGGCTTATAATGATACGCAGTCACAGTGGGTGATCCTGCCTAAGACTCACTGGTTATCTCATGTCAATAATCTGGACTACAACTTTTTAGCTGCGGATATTCATGACAAAGACTCACTACTGGTAGAACTCAATAACACTTTCCGGTCATCTCCTGTCTGCATTGCACAAATAAATAACCAGATCGAAACAAAAAGACTTTTTATTACCCCGGATGACTGGGAACAAAAAGCAAAAGACACATTAGGTTAATTTTTCAATCCGGATAACTTCTGCCACCGTATCTTCAACCCGCCACTGTACATTAAAATCAAATACTGATAAGCCATAGTGTTTTTCGCGGTCTTTAATATAGGCAGGTCTTGGGTCGAGTGACAGTGTCTGCTGAATGACATCTCTTAGTTTTGGATACTGTTCTCTTACCTCGTTAATATACTGACTGGCTAAGGCAGAAAAGCTGACCTCTAGCTTAGCCTCAGGTTTATCACTGGCATACGAAGAACTGGCACCCGCAATTGAGTCGGCATAACTGACATAGGGTTTGATATCAATAACAGGCGTGCCATTGAGTAAATCTGCACCTGAAATATGCAATTCGATAGTGTTGTCGTTTTTACTGATCTTATTTAATTTAACCACAGAAATGCCAATTGGATTGGGGCGAAACGGTGAGCGACTGGCAAACACCCCTACCCGCTGATTCCCCCCTAAACGGGGTGGCCTGACAGTCGCTTTGACAGGCTTGCCGATGTGCTGATGAAAGACAAAAATCAGCCATATATGAGAAAAGCCTTCGAGCTCTCTTATAAAGTCTTCGTCGTTATAGGGTGCCTGCATTTCAATAACGGCATCTGCATTTTCTACCAAGCCAGACTGGCGAGGAATGCCAAACTTTTCGTTATAACAGCTTCTTATTAGTGCTATCGTATTAAAATTAAAGTCAGTCATTGGCTTGTCTTTTTATTCTTCTAAACACAAGCTGGCGAATTTCATCATCGGTTAATACGATAGGGTTTGTTTTCATACTGCTTCCCCTGCTGTGACCGACAATATGCTCCAGATGCTCAACACGAATGCCGTACTCTTTTAAGTATGGCAAATCCATTTGTTCAACCAGCTGTCTTAATACAAAGATTAATGACTGATGAGCCGCCTCATCATTTAAACTGATATTATCAGAAAGCAAGCGCCCCAGTTCTGCGTATTTAAACAGCGCAGGATTATCAGGTTCTCTTTGTTTCATCGCCGTGATATTAATATCGGCGGCTTCTGCGAGCAGAGTGCCGCATACCATGCCGTGAGGAATCGGAAAAAAAGCCCCCAGTGGTGAAGCCAGTCCATGCACAGAACCCAGGCCTGTCTGGGCAAGATTAATACCGGACAACAATGATGCATAAGCCATTTTGCTGCGGTTAGTATCACTGTTATCACCGTCGTACCATGCTAGCAATGATGCCTTAATCGCCTTAATGCCACTGATGGCTAAAGCATCAGTCATTTCATTTGAATGCGTTGATACATAGGATTCCATTAACTGCGTTAAGGCATCCATTCCATTAGCTGCTATCAATGACTCAGGGCAGCTTTTTAAAAGATCAGGATCAACGATCGCCACAGCAGGCACCAGTTTTTCATCGCGAAACGATTTTTTATAACCGTTAAAGCTCTGCTCACTTAATACAGCATTTTTTGTGGCTTCACTTCCCGTGCCTGCTGTCGTTGGTACCGCTATAAAGGGAACAACCGGCCCTTCATAGACTAACTCAGGACCTACGCCTTCGAGAAAATCCATTACTGAGTAACTGGTTTTAAGCAGCCCGGCTATTGCCTTGCCGGCATCTAACGCACTGCCACCACCAATGGCGACTACCGCATCGACTGCAGATAGTCTATAGTCTTGCACCAGCTTGTCGATTAATGTCGGTGATGGCTCGGTGATCACATGACATAACGTGTATTCAATATCACTTGATGATAGATTTTTCTCAAGATCAGCCCAGCTCTCTGATTGAATAAAACTTTTATCACCGGTAACAATTAATAATCTGTTGCCATAAGTCTTAATAATCGACGGAAGCTTATTAATTGTTCCTGGACCAAATTCTATTTTTGGTAAGCGTGATATTGAAAAAGAGTTAACATTAAACATAGCGTTCTCAAATATAAAGCGTGCTGTAATTATACTTAGTTTTAAAATCTGACGGCAGTTTTTAAGGTGTATGAGTTTTCTCTTGTGGATGACAGTAAATAGACTAAAAACAAGGCCGGCATAAGCCAATAATTAAACACCTTGAACACACGACTGTATCTACCAATAACACCGCCGTTATTGGTACCTGGTATCAAGCATTTGCTTTGATATTTTTTAAGATAACGTCTGTACAAACCGGGATGTTTTTTACCGACAACGCGTTAAATATTTCAGCCATGTTTCTATTTGATCAGGGATATTTCAGCGTTTAAATTTGGCAGGCAAAAAAAAAGCCCCTAGTGAGGGGCTTTTCCAAATATGGCGCGCTCGGGAGGATTCGAACCTCCGACCGCTCGGTTCGTAGCCGAGTACTCTATCCAGCTGAGCTACGAGCGCGTGTTTTGAAGACGTGAATTATCCTGATATTGGTACTACTCGTCAAGCTAATTAACTGTTTATTTTAGTATTTTCTTATATTTATTTTTTTGCTGTTTGATTTGTAAACAATCTTACAAATATTCACTAACTGATAAAAAAAGCCGGATATCAATAGCCTGTAACCAGCATTTTACAAGACACATTTGAATATATGCTGATGACTGTCGTGCAAAGAATGTTCCTGATGACAAGACCTAAACGGAAGTAAAACATTGCGAAGGCACTGCTATCTAGCAGCGGACAGGTAACAGAGTATAAGACAGTTAATGAAAATCGTGAGGCATAAAAAAGCTCTTTAGCTTTTACAAGAGTTTTCGTCGTATATAGCAGAGAAAGAGGGATTAGCTCCTGCGTCGCTGGTCTTCGTTCGCTACGCTCCCGGCTCGAACCAGTGTTTTCTGACCGAGGCGTCAAATCCCTCTTTGCTAAACCAGCAGACATAAAAAAAGCTCTATAGGTTTCCCCAAGAGCTTTCTTCGTATATGGCGGAGAAAGAGGGATTCGAACCCTCGATGGGCGTAAACCCATACACCCTTAGCAGGGGTGCGCCTTCAGCCACTCGGCCATTTCTCCTGAATCTTTATGTTTTATCAATAAAAACCGCCACATAAGCGGCGGTTTTTAAGTGCGGTAAGAATACCTGCGAATGATGTTTTGGTAAAGCCCTAAAACAACTTTTTTTGGAATATTTTATTCCATCGCATCCGTATCTGTATTCCCGGTGCCTTCTTGTTCGCGTTTGATGCGATCATAAATTTCTTCACGATGTACTGATACATCTTTAGGGGCATTGATACCAATTCTTACCTGGTTACCTTTTACACCTAAAACAGTAACAGTCACTTCATCACCGATCATTAAAGTTTCGCCTACACGACGAGTTAAAATCAACATTAAGGTTATCTCCTTGTCATTCCAATCACCAAATCAATAACAATTTATCTTTGCGCGAGAATTGTTATCGATGCTTTTAAATAATAGCTCTTCCGTCTCCAGACGGGGGTAAACCAGTTATTTAACTTTTATAGCCTACTTTGTATTACTACGTACGCTCTTCCAGACCAAAGGCGCTGTGCAATGTACGCACACCCAGTTCCAGATATTTTTCATTAATAACAACAGAGATTTTAATTTCTGACGTGGAGATCAACAGTATATTAATACCTTCATCAGCGAGAGCTTTAAACATAGTAGTGGCTATCCCTGCGTGTGAGCGCATACCTACGCCAACAATTGATACTTTTACAATATCCTGTCTTCCGGTGACTTTTTCAGCATTAACCAGTGATGAAGTCTTTTCTAAGATCTCCAATGCCTGGCTGAAATCGTTGCGATGTACGGTGAAGGTAAAATCCGTGGTGCCATCTTCACCGACATTTTGAATAATCATGTCTACTTCAATATTGGCTTCAGAGACAGGTGTCAGTATACGTGAAGCGATACCTGGCTGATCAGGAACACCAGTAATGGTTAACTGTGCCTCATCACGATTAAAAGCTATACCAGAAATCACAGCTGATTCCATTTGACCATCCTCTAAAGTAATTAATGTACCCTCACCTTCTTCAAAGGATGAAAGCACACGTAGTGGAACATTATATTTACCGGCAAACTCGACCGAGCGAATTTGCAATATTTTTGACCCCAGACTGGCCATTTCTAACATTTCTTCAAATGTAATTTTGTCCAGTTTACGTGCTTTTGGTTCGACCCGCGGATCAGTGGTATAGACCCCGTCGACATCGGTATAAATCTGACACTCATCGGCCTTGAGTGCCGCTGCAATAGCCACCGCTGATGTGTCTGAACCACCGCGACCTAATGTTGTGATATTGCCTTTCTCATCCGCACCCTGAAAGCCAGCGACCACAATGATGTTGCCATTGTTTAAGTCAGCAGTGATGTTTTCACCCTGTATATCAAGAATACGTGCCTTACCATGAGAGTCGTCAGTCAGCATTTTTATTTGAGCGCCGGTGTACGATTTGGCTTTGTGGCCGGCCTGCTGAATTGCCATGGTTAATAAGGCGATAGTGACTTGCTCACCGGTTGAAACCAACACATCAAGCTCACGAGCCGTTGGCCTTTTCATGACTTCATTGGCCAATCCAATCAGTCGATTCGTTTCACCGCTCATGGCTGAGACGACAACAACGAGTTGATCGCCATTCTCAGTTGCTTTTATGACTTTTTGCGCAACATGATTAATGCGTTCAATTGAGCCAACAGATGTACCGCCGTATTTTTGAACAATTAGAGCCATTTTAAATTTTTTTCGACTATTTGTTAGGGTATATAAAATGGGCCTGTACTGGACAGGCCCTGCTATGCGGCGGATTATGCCATAGAATTAATATCAGGAGTAGGTATTATGGTTTCGTATTATGATGCGGTATTTTGTTGTACCCAGTCAGCCACTGAAGCCATCGCAGCATCAAGATTTTCCGGCTGAGTGCCACCGGCCTGAGCCATATCCGGGCGACCACCGCCTTTACCACCTACCTGCATGGCCACGGCATTGACGATTTCACCGGCTTTGACTTTGGCCGTTAAGTCTTTGGTAACACCTGCAATCAGACTTACCTTGCCATTGTTTGCTGCACCTAAGACGATGATGGCGCTACCCAGTTTGTTTTTAAGCTGATCTAACAAAACCATTAACGCCTTACCATCTGCTTCGACTTTAGCGGATAAGACTTTAATGCCATTTATCTCAACCACTTGCGAACTCAAATCGTTTCCGGCTGCACTGGCCAGTTTTGATTTTAGTTGTTCCAGTTCTTTTTCCTGAGACTTAACGCGCTCGATCAGCTGCTGAACTTTTTCTTCGACATCATCGGCTGACGACTTGGTTAAACTCGCCAGTTTATTAAGCTGACGCTCAAGTGCCTCCACCCAGTCAAGAGCGATATTACCGGTTAAGGCCTCAATACGCCTGACACCGGATGCCACACCGGATTCGGAAACTATCTTGAATAAGCCAATATCACCGGTACGATTGACGTGTACACCGCCACAAAGCTCGATTGAAAAATCACCCATGGAGACAACCCTGACTTCATCGCCGTATTTTTCACCGAACAAGGCCATTGCGCCTTTGGCTTTAGCGGCATCAATCGCCATGACTTCAGAATCTGCGGCTAAATTCTTGCGAATTTCATCGTTAACAAGACTCTCGATATTGGTCAGTTGCAAGGCGGTTATGGATTCAAAATGAGAAAAATCAAAGCGCAGTTTATACGGGTCGACCAGCGAGCCTTTTTGCTGAACATGGTCACCCAGTACCTTACGTAAGGCAGCATGCATTAAGTGAGTTGCTGAGTGATTACGTATGGTTGCTGTACGGCGACCGGCATCAATACCCGCTTCTAAGTTATCACCCACTTTTATGGTGCCATTGACCAGGCTACCGATATGGGCAAATGCGGCGCCTTGCTTTTGCGTATCCATGACTTCAAATTGCGTGTTTGCGGCACTCAGAAAGCCGGTATCGCCAACCTGACCACCGGATTCTGCATAAAATGGCGTTGAGTCCAGAACAACCACAGCCTCATCACCGGCACTGATCTCATCGACCAGCTCACCACCTTTGATAATCGCTTTAACAGCTCCCTGACTGCTTAAATGTTCATAGCCGGTGAACTCGGTGTTGGTATCCAGCTTGATATCTTTGTTGTAGTCCATATCAAACTTGCTGGCAGCACGTGCACGATTACGCTGTTCTTCCATGCAGCGCTCAAAGCCCGTCATATCAAGCTCTAAATCACGCTCTCGTGCAATATCGGCCGTCAGGTCAGCAGGAAAACCATAGGTGTCATACAACTTAAAGATGGTTTCACCTGAGATCGTCTTGCCATCAAGACTGGCAATATCATCCTCAAGGATCTTCATACCCTGATCCAGCGTTTCTGAAAAACGCTCCTCTTCAAGCGATAAAACCTGTTCAACAATCGCCTGAGACTTAACCAGTTCCGGGTAGGCATCACCCATTTGTTCAACTAGGGTCGCAACCAGTTTATTAAAGAAGGCTTTGTCCTGACCGAGCTGATGGCCATGGCGTAATGCCCGGCGGATAATGCGCCGCAGTACATAGCCCCGGCCTTCATTTGACGGTGTAACCCCATCAACAATTAAAAATGAGCATGATCGAATATGATCAGCAATCACGCGTAACGATTTATGCGCAAGGTCTTTGGTGTTGGTGAGTTGTGCAGCGACTGCAATCAGTCGCTGGAACATATCTATTTCATAATTACTATGTACATTTTGTAAGATAGCCGCCAGACGCTCAAGTCCCATACCGGTATCAACCGATGGTTTGGGCAACGGATGCATGCTGCCATCCTTGTCGCGATTAAACTGCATGAAGACCAGATTCCAGATTTCTATGTAACGGTCGCCGTCTTCATCAGGTGAGCCCGGAGGACCACCAAAGACATCTTCACCATGATCATAAAAAATCTCGGTACAAGGGCCACACGGACCGGTATCACCCATGGACCAGAAGTTATCACTCTCGTGTTTCTTGCCGCCCTTTTTATCGCCAATGCGAGAGAAGCGATCTGTGCTGACACCAATCTGATTTAACCAGATATTTTCCGCTTCCTGGTCTTCACTGTAAACGGTGACCCAGAGTTTCTCTTCGGGCAGTTTCAATTCCTGGGTTAAAAACTCCCACGCATACTTGATAGCGTCTTCTTTGAAATAGTCACCAAAGCTGAAGTTACCCAGCATTTCAAAAAAGGTGTGGTGACGAGCAGTGTAACCCACGTTCTCTAAATCATTATGTTTGCCACCAGCACGCACACATCGCTGGCTGCTTACCGCACGCACATAAGGGCGGGATTCCAGGCCAAGAAAAGTATCTTTAAACTGAACCATACCCGCATTAACAAACAATAAGGTGGGGTCGTTACTGGGAATGAGTGATGATGAAGCTACCACTTCGTGATCTTTTGATTTAAAAAACTCTAGAAATTGTTGCCGTAATTGAGCACTGCTAGTCATAGTATGTACATTAGGTATATTGTTTATGTGTTTGATTTAATTGTTTTTTTACAGTTTAATCAAGTTTGTTATCAAAGAGCTTTCAAAACCTCGATTTTGTAAATATCGACAGCGTTTTGTTTTCTCAAAGTAACCCTCTGCTTTGCTATCGCCATATTTGCGACCATAGGCTTTTTTCATTATAGCAAACCAGTCTTCGCTTTCTTCAAATTCATCTTGCGGGCTCATCACCTGAGAGATAATGGAACTTGCAACCCCTCTGTCTTCTAATTCTAATCTGATTTTCACCGGTCCATAAAGCTTTAGCTTTCTGGAACGAAGATAAGATTCTGCAAAGCGCAGATCTGATAAATAGTTTTCAGATTTTAGTTGTTCAATGGCATCGCTGATTTCGATTTCATCAAATTCGCGCTGCTCAAGCTTCTTCCATAGCTGAAACTCAGAATGTTCACGCATGGCCAACAGTCTGAGTGCATTAGCATAGGCGGTTTTATCAGGCCTCGTTTTCTGCTTCAGCATTTAACGGCTCTGAAGCAACTTCAGCTTTAGATTTTCGCTCTGGTCTGACCATCAGCTTTGCTCTTAACTGAGCTTCAATCGTCGCTGCCACTTCTGGATTTTCATTTAAGAAGGCACGCACCTTCTCTTTGCCCTGACCAATCTTCTCATCGTTATAGCTGTACCAGGCACCGGCTTTATCTATCAGGCCATTAGCCACACCTAGGTCAATGATTTCACCTTCGCGAGAAATACCCTTACCATAAAAGATTTCAAAGTTAGCCAGTTTAAATGGCGGTGCAACTTTGTTTTTCACCACTTTAACTTTGGTTTCATTACCGACCACTTCATCGCCGTTTTTAATAGCCCCGGTACGGCGAATATCGAGTCGAACAGAGGCGTAGAATTTCAGTGCATTACCACCTGTCGTGGTTTCAGGGCTACCAAACATGACGCCAATTTTCATACGAATCTGATTGATAAAGATAACCAGTGTATTTGAACGTTTGATATTAGCAGTTAGTTTACGCAATGCCTGTGACATCAGACGAGCCTGAAGGCCCACGTGGTGATCACCCATATCGCCTTCGATTTCAGCTTTAGGCGTTAATGCAGCCACCGAATCAACAACCACGATATCAACACCACCAGAGCGAACCAGCATGTCAGTAATTTCAAGTGCCTGCTCGCCAGTATCGGGCTGAGAAACCAGCAGATCATCGACATTGACACCGATATTTTCAGCATAAATTGGGTCAAGCGCATGCTCTGCATCGATAAAAGCTGCCGTACCACCTGCTTTCTGACACTCTGCAATCACCTGCAATGTGAGGGTGGTTTTACCGGAAGACTCCGGTCCGTAAATCTCAATAACACGACCTTTGGGCAAACCACCTATTCCCAGTGCAATATCTAAGTTTAATGAGCCTGTCGATATAGCTTCGATATCCATAGGACCCGTATCGCCCATGCGCATGACCGAGCCTTTACCAAACTGACGCTCAATTTGAGAAAGTGCGGCGGCAAGCGCCTTTTTACGATTTTCGTCCATTATTGACCTCAAGTTGTTCTGTATCTAAAGATAATTGATTCATTTAGGCAGGATTATCACATTAATTATCGACACGGCATAGGCATAATTCGAGTCTATTTTGATGAATAGACAGAATCCAGAGCGGGTGATTGAATTAAGCCCTAAGACTTGATTATTTATTGATCAGATTCTAGTAAATCAATCATACCGGTGACAGCTTTAAGCGCCGCCTGTAAACGAATGTCTTCTCTATTACCCTCAAATAAATAACATTTAGAAAACACTTCTGATGACTTTGATTGCCAGGCCAGCCAGACAGTTCCCAACGGCTTTTCGATCGTGCCCCCATCAGGACCGGCAATGCCACTGATAGCAACGCCTATTGATACCGAGTTGCTGCGCAGTAAACCTGCTACCATCTCGACGACTGTTTGCTGGCTTACGGCACCATACGCCTCAAGTGTGGCGGCTGATACACCCAATATATCCATTTTTGACTGATTACTGTAGGTGACAAGCCCTCTGTCAAACCAGCTAGAACTGCCGGCAAGGTCTGTTGCAGCCTTAGCGACCCAGCCTCCCGTGCAAGACTCTGCTGTGGCCATTTTATAGTTTTTTACTATCAGCAACTTTGACAGAGCCAATATTGCATCAGAAAGCTGTATTTTTAACATTTAAGACCGAACCCTTAATATCTTATCAAAAGCTAATAATTCTTTTATAAAGTTCACATAAACAAATGATTATATTGATTTTTATCATAGTTAGTGTAGATTATTAGAGGTGGAATTTGCGCATTCTTTAATAGCCCAATTGTCAGAATAAAGTCACAGTTTGAGCTATATTTTATTGGTACATAAAGTCTAATCCATTATGGTATATGGTCTGACTGAGTAACCAGACAGTTGCTAATCATATAAGCACCTTAACCTTACAAGCAAATTTACTACCTGATAATCAATAAGAGCATCGACAGCGATATTATGAAAGATAAAAATAGTTTGCCGAACATTGATTTTCATACAGCTCCTGATAATGCTTATCATGCAGCAACAAAAGAGCCTGCGGTGAACGACGTTGATAATAAGCCGGAAAGTGAAGAACAACTTCTTAAAAGAATTCTTGGTGATCAATACAAACCTTTAGATTTTAACCATGATCTGGTTCATATAGAGACTCAAGAAAGTGATGATAATGCTAGCTCACAAAGCTTAAGCACCGACACCCCTAGTGATAAGCCTGAAGAGCTTAATGCCTACTCCCGGCACATTGCAGACAACACAGGCATCGAACTCGTAGAAGAGGTACTTGATCACGACCCCCTGTCAGTTCAGCCGGCAGATAATCACCCCGCTCTCGAAGCCACTAACAACAGCACTGATCAAGATGCCTTCGACAGCACTGATGAGAGCTCTAAAGCTGAACAAGAGATCACTCAAACAGCCTTTTCTAGGACTCTGTCAGAAGAGGACAAACTGCTTAGAAGTATTCTTGGTGATGACTATCAGCCATCAGTACCCATGACTAGCCACCTTAGCAGCACTATCGATAACCAGCCGTTACAGCCCCCTCTCCAAACTGAAAAAATCGATGAATTACTTCAACGAATTCTGGGGGATGATTATTATAAGCATCAAAAAGGTATCGCTGAAATTGATAAACCGCTATTAGCCTCTCTGACAAATGAAGCTATTGAGACGGATGCAATTGATGTAGAAAAGCTCTGTGAAAAATTAAATTCTATGTGGTCTGTCATTAGCATTGATCCGGAAATTAAAGAAAAATTAGAGACCTTATGGCGCATACTAAATACAAATGACACTGAGTTGTCATCGATATCAGATAGTCTTCATCTGTTCAATAAACCTCCCTATACACTCGCCGCTGATGAAGACAAAAATATCAACTTAGCCCAGGATGATATTTTTAGAGAAGTTTATGATCATCAGCCTTTCACGGAAAATACTGCGACAGATGATAGATATGAAGAAACAACAGCTGTAGATAACATTTTAAAAAACAGCGGGCTGGATAATCTCGCATCTGAGCCAGTGTCAGAGCCTGTCCTTCCTGCAGCTGACAATACTGAAACAAGCCGTTATAACGCAAGCCATTCAATTGAGATTGAGAGTTCGGAGACTCCGCTTGAACAAAACAATAATGAATACACGACAACAACCGAAACACTAACAAGTGATGATATCTCTGATCTATTATCGCCGGCTCAAGATAAAGCGGAAGCAGAGTTATTAAAAGCACTGGCAGCAGATACTGAAATTGAACTACATGATCTTATGGCAGATAAGCTATTTAAAAAAATCACATCCACTGAGTCTCTAGAAAAAGAATCAGACAACCTCCCCACTCCCGAACTCGAAGATACGTTAAATGTATTTACTGAAACCGGACACCTAACTGAAGCTACATCACAGCAAACAGAGGTGATAGCAAGCACTCTGTTTAAACCGATTTCAGACAGTGTATTGAAAGAAGCAACCCTTGCCGGATCACAAACTAAAACCGCCGGGAATATACTCGAGCCTGCATTTGAAAATACAAATTATACTCTTCCATCAAACAAATACATACCTGATCAGGTACTTAACCAGCAGGATAATTATGTCTCAAAAACCACAATTAAAGAAGTAGCAAAGCGCCCCGTTTCAAACGCTTCTGAAACACCTAATCATTACGCTAAGGACTTTAAATCCAGTTCCTCTTTAGCTGCGGCAAATCACAAACCAAGAAATAAAAACTTTGAAATAAAACCTGATTACAGAACGATCATAAAGAATAACGGCTCTCATATTCATGCCAAAAAAGAGAGATCAGGTAGCTATATTTTCTTGTCGGGCACAGTGTTTATTGCTCTGATGGTAACAGTCTTATTCATGATATTTAGCACTAAAAATCAGTCAAAACAGCTCGCATCATCGATAGACATTAACCCAGTGATAAAAGAGAGTGTCATACAATCTGTCGATTATTTAGCAGAAAGTAAATCTCAAAATACTGCAGCTATTGAACCCGGTCATGAGCATTCAATTTCTGATCAGCGCACAACACCAGACATTGCAGAAGCGGATACTGAACTGTCCGTATCAGATAACACTCCAACATCTACTAATGGTATTAATGAAAAACCGACAGCTAAGGTGATAACCGGTGCATTACTAGCGGACGATTTATCCGCTACAGCAGATACTGAAAACAACAAAGCAGAAAAAATAACTATAGAAGAGCCTCTTGATCAAGCATTTCAGCAGGAAATTATCAGCCAGGTCAAACAGATGAAAAAAGGCGAAGTCTTTACAAGCAAAGGTAACACCTATAGCTGGTCTCTGAATTTAGACTCTGTATATAAAACCAAAAAGCCTACTAAAGCAATGATAGACTCATTACATAGCAAAGATATCCCTGCGGAAGTAATGCTCGTTATGATTAATAAAAAATCGTGGTACAGGATCTGCATAACAGGATTTAGCAGCCGAGAGGATGCTATTGACTATATGTCGGTTGTCAGACAGCGAACTGATATCAATAAATATTGGATCAGTAAAAGCAGAAACACTTCTAAATAACTCTGGTTGTTTAAATACTTTCGTATGCCTTACTGAAACAAATATGCCATAAACCATAATGCATAACAAGGGAGTATTTATGACTCATAACTTGGTGACGAGGCTGCTTAATTACTTTCTACTTATTGCGATAGCAGCGATAATGATCGGTGTAGAATTTTTCTTTGAGATGCAAAGAGATGATCTTACTCAGGAGATCTGTAGCTTTTCACAACACCAAATAGTCAGCACAACAGAGCCTTCAAAAACAGATCATTCTGAGTCGCCGCTCATGCAGCTTAGAAATAAAATAGTTATTATGTTTGGTGTTTTAACTGTTGTAGTGGCCATTGTCATGACCATGTTTATAAAAAACATAACAATTCCACTACAAAAAATGTCAGATGCTGCTAAGGCAATTAATGAAGGCGACCTGAGCAGAGTTATCCATATAGACAGCAAAGATGAAATAGGAATGGTTGGCCAGGCCATTAATGAACTGACCAGCAATCTTCAGGAAGTTGCAAGCTTTAGTTGTGTAACAGCGAACCAGACACTTGATAAAGTGAATTTACTGGCCGATAAGCTTAAAATAAATACATCCTTTGAGATGAGTGATATTGAAGACATACGTGCCAGTCTTAATGCTCTTGTAGAGTTCTCTGACTCATTTCAGCTACTACACACCGACATAAAAAATGTTTCTTGAAGCAGGCTTAATTATAAGCGGCATCCTGATATCTGCTGCCGCCATGACAATTGGTATCGGGGGCGGCATCTTATGGACACCAATGCTCATTCTGGCTTATAACCTTTCGCCACAAGAAGCCATAGCAACATCGTTGCTGATACAGGTTGTTGGAATGGGCAGCGGTAGTATCGCTTATTACCGTGCCGGAATCACCAACATTAAATTATCGTTAATATTTATTGCAGTTGCCTTACCGGGTGTCATTATAGGCAGCTTTATTACGATTAATCTCGAGCAGAGTACCGTGCAAATGGCTCTCGGAATTATGTCGATGATGCTGGCTATTTTATTCGTCAATAGTCATGATGACATAAACCAAGGCCATAGTTTTAATTTCAGTAAAAAAGTTATTTTAAAACTACTCCCTATCCCTGCATTTTTTGGTTTTATACTGGGTACTCTTTCGTTAGGTATTGGTGAATGGTTAATACCAAGCCTGAGAAGTAAATTAAAAATTGACATGACAACCGCAGTAGCTACTGTTATACCGGTTATGTTTGTTCTGGTTACGATCGCATCGTTAATACACTGGAGCTTTGCAGAAGACTTTCACCTGCAATATTTCCTGTGGGGAGCTCTGGGTACATTTATTGGCGGGCAAATAGGTGTTCATATATCAAAAAGAGTTGATGAAAGAATGCTCAAACAAAGCTTTATATATCTAATGACATTAATTGGTATACATCTTATTTTTCAGGCAGTCTAAACAGATTTGCTTAGTCTATATGGAACACGACAATTAATTTTTTAGCACCGAGAGAACCGCTTTAAGTAAAGTCTCTTCTTTATAGGGCTTGGTAATATAGGCATCCGTTGAACTCATTTTACCCTTCATTTTATCCATTAAACTGTCTTTTGATGTAACCAGAATAATCGGTAACGATTTGAACCTTTCATTCTTTTTCAAAAGATCAACCACTTTATAACCATCAATCCCAGGCATGATTAAATCCAGAATAATTAAATCAGGGATTTCCTTATCAAGCATGTCCAGTGCTTCAAATCCACTGATTGCTTCAGTGACATCAAAACCATATTCAAGCAAAGGAGCAGACGCCGCTTTTCTCGCAATAATACTGTCATCTACGACCAATATTCTGCCTTGTACTGGCTTTGTTACTGAGCTTAACTTATCAGTCAAATCTGTAACCATACCTAGCTGGTCAGAGCTATTGCTTTTAATCGGTGTATTGATATCAAAATACTTAAAAAAGTCTTCATTAGACATCCTTGCAGAGCCCGCGTTTGCATAAGAGTTAGCAACTGCCCCCGGCTTCGCCGGCCTGAACATGAATCTTAGTTCTTCCAGTTTCTTAAGCTCTGGCAAAACCTGCATACCCCGGAATATGCCATAGTTTAAAGATACAATCTCAGCATTTTCTATTATTAGTTTTCCCCAGCCATCATCATTACCCATAATGACGACAGTACCATCCATATTAAAACTAATATATTCAGCAATAGCCTCTATGAAATGCTTTAATGTTTGTTTGTATTGCACTGATATTTCCCGTAATCAATCGTATTGAGCATATTGTTACTTTTGCGGTAGTCTTACTGTTACCTGGGTGCCGGTATTCAGTTCACTGTCTATCCAGATATTGCCATGACACTTTTTAAGAAGATCGTGGCAAATCACCAGACCGATACCAGTTCCCGCTTCTCCGGCTGTCCCCCTTGTTCTTTCATGACGCCCTAATTGAAAGATACTTTCAAGTCGTTCTGTTTCGATGCCAACACCTGTATCTCTGATAGTGATTAATACTGCATTATCAACATTTGACACTTCCGATTTGATAACAACCTTACTCTCTTTATGACTAAATGAAACTGCATTAGATAGTAAGTTAATTGCAATAATACGAAGATACTCCTCGTCAAAATAAGCAGTATGATCTGGCGCAATATTATTGATTATAGTAATAACTTTGTGCTTATTTTCAGCCTGAACATGACTCACTACTTCATCAAAAATCGGTAATATCTGCACTGTCCTTAGTGTCACAGGTAATTCATTGTTTTGTAATGCTGACCAGTATTTTAATTTAAGTGAAATATTATCCAGATAATCTGCTGCCAGATACGCCGAAGAAATGTAGTCCAACATCAGCTCAGGATCTAACGCTCTTGATGGCTTGTCCATTTCCTTTAACAGTGACCTTAAGCCGACGATAGGTGTACGCAGGTCTTCGGAAATTATGGAAATAAATTTATTTTTTGCAGCATCTTGCTGCAAAAGTTTTTGTTCTTGCATTCGCAGCTTGATCTGCGTTTTAACACGGGCGTTAACTTCTTCAAAGTTAACCGGTTTTGTAAGGTAATCAGCCCCGCCCACATTAAATCCTTTAACGATACTTTCTATATCGATTTTAGCCGTTATAAATATAACTGGAATGTGAGATGTGGCAGGCATTTCTTTTAATTTTTCACAGACCTGATAACCATCTAAACCTGGCATCATTATATCGAGCAGTACCAGATCTATATCATAGTCCTGACACAAACCCAGGGCGGTTTGACCATTATCTGCGGTTAAAACCTTATAATCTTCGGCCTGCAAAAAGCGTTCAAGCACGCTGATATTTGATGGGTAATCATCTACGATTAAGATAGTTGCTTGTTTCTTTTTATCCATACTGGTCTTCTGTGGTATTCCTGTAATATTTCAGGCTAGCTTGTAACATTTATGCTGACTTAATATAAATTAGAGCAATGTCATCACTTTTGCCATTATTATATATTATTCTAGTTATCAGGAAATGAAATAATACTTTCAACCGTCGTGATATCAGTTACATTGGCAGACCTTGCAAACTGATCATTTACGAGGCCTTCAATATTGCTATCCTCAACCAGTTTAAACCTCTGCATCTGCTCAGCCATATATTTAAATTCTGTTACTATGGGCACATACTTATTATAGACAATCCGGTTTTCAGGTGTTGTTAGTGCATACTTAACCAGATCTTCAGACTGGTTCCAGTACTTAACGGCAATTTTAATTGCACTTTGAGTATTTTTCTGGCTCCATAAACCTGAGCGTGCTGCACTTTGTACAAAGCGCTGTACGATTTCAGGGTCTTTATCAATTAAACTCTGCCTGACAACAACCAAATTACACATAAAGTCAGGCCATACATCTTCAACATATTTAACCAAAGTGGAATCACCGCTTTTAAGTGTCTTAGCTGCAAACGGCTCACCAACATAGTAAGCATCCAGCGAGCCACTTGATAATGCGGATGCCATATCCGGAGGATTCATTTCTACAACCTTAATGCGACCGTTTAAGCCACTATCTTCAATCAGTTGTAAAATACTTAAATTATGACCGGAATAACGCATCGGTACAGCTACGGTTTTATCGATTAAATCTTCTATGCGAGTGACTTTTAAGTCTTTTCTTGCAACCAATGTACTTTCATGTCGATTACCAATATAAACAACCCGGACGTCTTCGCCTTGCTGTTTTAACACAATAGACAATGGTGCAATCATAAATGCGACATCAATTTGTTCGTTACGCAATGACTCAGCCATGTCAGCAAATGATGAATATTTTATCGCTTTATAGCGAATATCTCCTGTCGATTTACTGACATGATCCAGAATGGGTGCAGCAAGATTGGTAATAACCGGCATATATCCCATTGAGATTATTCTTCGTTCACTATGCTCTGTATTTAATAAAAAATGCATATAGGAAATGAAAAAAAGCCAGATAATTGCTCCTGAAAAAAGCACCCACACAAGCGGGACTGATTTGAGCTGGTAAGATATTTTATGCAACATAGCTCACACCAAGCTCCATAAATACTTCATCACGTAACTCTCTAAGACCAGGTTCTTTTTCGATGTTACGAGGACGAGAAAAGTTAAGCTTTCTTTCCATGGTGACTCTTGCTGGTTTCTCATTCATAACGATAATTCGGTCTGCCATAATTAACGCATCATCAATAAAATGCGTTACCATCACCATGGTTTTACCTATAAAGCTATGCATATTAATGACTTCTTCACGTATTTTTAAATGTGTAAGGTAATCCAGTCCTGTAAATGGCTCATCCATATAAAGCACATCAGGATTAACAGCCAGTGCCCTGCCTAATTCTGCCCGCCGCTGCATACCACCTGAAAGCTGGCTTGGATAGTGATGCTCAAAACCAGTCAGCTCAACCATGTCGATGTACTCTTGGATGGTCTCTGTTTTTTCAGCTTCATCTTCAATATGGCGCAAACCTAATTCAACATTTTGCCACACCGTCATCCATGGTAATAATCCATTCTGTTGAAAAACATAAACATGATCAGGGCTAGTCTTAAATGTCTCTTGACCATCAATCAGAATTTTACCTGTTGTTGCCCGATCAAACCCCGCCATTATTCTTAATAATGTAGATTTACCGCAGCCCGATGGTCCCAGAATACAAACCATTTCGCCATCTTCAAATTCCATATTGATATCATCAAACACTTTAATTACTTGGCCGGCCTTTTCAGGATCATTAATATCACGCTTTTTTGCGCGCTTATTAACGTAGCTCTTGCTAAGCCCTTCAATTTTAATAGAACCCATTGTAAACCTTCTTTAAGAGTGTTGCTTTGCAGCCATGATGAAACCGAGTCTGCCTAATTTATACATAATAATATCTAACAGCAATCCAATAATTCCTATAACAATCATTGCCACCATGACATAGTCCATGCGCAGAGCATTTCTGGAATCAAGAATCAGATAACCTAATCCTGACTGCACTGCAATCATTTCAGCCGCCACGACAACAAGCCAGGCAATGGCAATCGTTAAACGTAAAGCAGTTACCACTTCAGGCAATATTGCTGGCACTACAATTTTGGTAATCATTTCAACTCGAGACAAGTTAAAATTTGACGCCACCTGAAAATAAATCGGGTTTATTGAGCTAACCGCAATTGCAGTAGCGACAACAATAGGGAAAAAACTTGAAAGAAAAATAAGAAAAATAGCGGGGTTATCACCCAAACCGAACCATAGCATGGCTAGTGGTATCCATGCTAACGGAGAGATTGGACGAAGAAACTGAATGATCGGATTTAAAGCGTATGATACCGCCTTAACCCTGCCAATAAGAATACCTAGCGGAATACCTACAATGGCCCCCAGATAGAAACCGATAGTCACACGGTATAAGCTGGCAACGGAATGATTAAATATTGAGCCATTCGCGACAAGCTCAAAAAAACTGTTGAGAACAGGCAGCGGTCCCGGAAATACCGACTCACTCCAGCCACTATACATTGCAACTAACTGCCATATTATGATAACTACTGAGAATGAAATCAGTGGATATATAAACTTTTTACTTAAAGCCATATTGGTTAATTCATTAAAAAGGGATTAATTTAGGGCTATAATTTCTTTTGCTAAATTATAGTACTGTCTGCCAGCACGACTTTCCTTATCATAAAAAATAGTTGGTTTGTGAACAATCTGCGATTCACGCACTTTTGAATCCTTTTCTATCATTGTTGTAAAGACATGTTCGTTGTATTCATCCTTCAGTTTTTTGAGTACTACTCGCGAAGCCGTATCATTAGCTTCAAACATTGTAATGGAGATCCTGTAATCCAGTTCGTGGGCCGACTTATCACGAATAACCTTAATCATATTTGCAATATGTGCCACACCTTGCATTGAGAGGTATTCACACGGTGTCGGGATAATCGCAAGATTTGAAGCCAGCAGGGCATTAAGTGTATAAAAATCACCGGATGGTGGCGTATCTATAATGATGTAGTCAAAATAGTCAGCAATGACCTTTAATTTATCTCTTAATAAATATTCAAAATTTTCGTTCTGGATATGTGTTTTCGAGAGCAGTGCCATTTTACTATTAGAAGGTAATAACCAAACATTAGATTGTGTTTTAACAATATACTCGGCAATGCCCACATCTTTAGACTGAATCACCTCGAAAAATGATTTTGCATCTTTATATCCCATCAGCAGACTAAGGTTAGCCTGGATATCAAAGTCTATAATAAGCACACGTTTTTTCAGTAAACTCAGTGAAACACCAAGGTTCAGAGATGTAGTTGTTTTAGCTACACCACCTTTCTGATTGCACACCGAAATAATTTTAGCACTATGATGCCGGTCTGCTGTATCTATCCCATCGATAACGACAGAGTCATTATTTATAGCAGGATTACTTTCGACACTTGACTGCGACACTTGCTTGCGCACAACAAAAACATTTTTACATTTAGAACAGCGAACACTGGTTTCATTTTTTTTAATAACGCTTTCGTTAATATTGTAACGAGCATTACAGTTATCGCAGGTTATAATCATCTCAGTCACCCTGCCCGTTTGAAACAATTGAATCAATCATAGCAGCCAGCTGATTAGCATTTGTAATCTTATCAACAACACCGTTCTGAATAGCCGTATGTGTAAGATTCGGGTAAACACAGGTTTCTGTTGACTGAGCAATTGTTACACCGCCCTTCTCTTTAATCGACATAAAGCCCTGACTGCCATCATCACCAATACCCGTTAACAAAACACCGATTGCATTGTCATTAAAAGCTTCTGCCGCTGATGTAAAAAGGTCATTTAATGGTCGCTCCGGCTTTTCACCGAGTGACAGACAAAATTCATCATTCAGATTACTCTTAACAGTCAGTGGTTCATTATATGAACAGACATAACAAACACCCTGCTCCAGTACAGCACCTTCAATACCAACTTCAACACGCCATGGTGTGTAGTCATTAAACTTTGCAACAAACGCAGGTAATATTTTTTGTGAAATTTCCTGAACGACAACCACTGCAGCAGGGAGGTCAGGTGAAAGCTGCGACATCAGATTAATAATGGTATTGGGTCCACCTAGCGTTGTTCCAATTGCTATAATATATTCGAGCGGGCGAAATTCATAACGTTCTGACAAGCGATCACGAGAATCAAGCTTACAGACACGTACCCTCCTGACTTTCTCAATATCTTCATCGGCAGCAATTTTTACTCTGTCGATAATTTTATTACGCTCATTATGAATATCATGTGAGATAGCACCGGATGGCTTTGGCATGAAATCAACGACACCAAGGCGCAGCGCTTCAAACGTGATTTCACCATGATTAAACAGGGAGCTCAGCATAACAATCGGAACCGGTGACTCAATCATAATATGCCGTACGGATCTGATACCATCCATAACAGGCATATCAACATCTAATGTAATAACATCAGGGCTTAATTCTTTTATTTTTTCAAGTGCTTCCAGACCGTTTTTAGCATATCCAACCACATCAATATCCGGGTCTGAACCCAGCATTTCAGTCAGAGCTTTAACCATAAAAGAAGCATCATCAACAATCAGAACTCTTATTTTATCTGTCATAGAATCTCAAACATTAATTAAATCAGGCATAAACAAACTGAATAAGTTAGAAAACATTATTCAGACTTAAGTTTTTTTCTTAAATTTTCTTTCAGACGCCTTGTCTGTTCTCTTTGCTTTTTGGCCTGTCTCTCGGCAGTCAGTCTGACCAGCTCATAAACATCCAGTATAAGAGAAATTCTGCCATCACCGATAATCGTTGCTCCAGAAAAGCCACTCTTATCCTGTACATAATCTACCAGCGGTTTGATTACAACTTCATCCTGCCCCATCATTTCATCTACGACAAAACCAACTCGTTGTCCGCCTGAACTGACAATGACAACATATAATTTATTTGTATTTGCATCAGAATCAATATTAAAGATATGTGACAATCTGAAAACAGGCAGCGTTTGGCCACGCAAATAAATAACTTCTACACCTTCAACTGTCGATATTTCCTCTACATTTATCCGCACACTTTCGTCTACGTTTGCTAATGGAATAGCAAAAACATCATTACCTGTGCGAATCATCAGCGCATGAATAATCGCAAGTGTAAGCGGAATCTTAACCCGCATTCTGGTTCCTGCACCCGGTTTAGTATCTATTACCAATGAACCATTTAGCTTTTCGATGTTTTTACGAACCACATCCATTCCAACACCACGACCCGAGGTACTTGACACTTTACCCGCTGTAGAGAACCCTGCCGTAAGAATGATTTTGTTTATGTCAGGCGCTGACATTCTCTCTAACTCATCAGCCGAAAATAAACCTTTTTCTATTGCCTTACTCTTGATCTTTTGATGATCAAGTCCACGCCCGTCATCCGTTACTTCGATGACTATATTGTTACTTTCCTGATAGGCATTCAGCATTAAGTTAGCTTCAGCCTGCTTACCTAGCAGTTTACGCTCATCCATCGTTTCAATACCATGATCGACGGCGTTTCTAATAATGTGCACTAACGGATCTGAAAGTTCTTCAACAATCATCTTATCGAGTTCAGTCTCCTCACCTTTTACAATCAGGTTTACTTTTTTAGCTGAGTTATGTGTCAGATCATGAACCAGTCTGGGGTAACGATTAAATATCTGGGAAATGGGCAACATACGCATCTTCATGACACCTTCCTGGAGTTCATTAGATGTTCTTCCTAAACCGGAGATCGCTTCACCCAAACGATAATTAAATGTCCGGAGCATTTTCAGTTCTTTCTGATCAAGATTGAGTGATTCTTTTAAGTATCGCTGTAAGGTACTAAGCTCATTTTGTAACTGAACAAAATAAGAGCGATCTACAACAAGTTCACCGACCTGATTCATTAGTGTATCGATCTTATCGGAGTCAACTCTGAGGCTCCTTTTTGTTTTGTTTTCTTTATTTTCACGCTGCGACCGCCTTTCTTCAAACAGACGCCTCTCTTCAGAAATAACGCGCCTGTCAGCGTATGTACGCCGCTCTGGCACAACCTGTTTAAGCGGTTTTTTTGCCGGTGTTTGCTGAACCTGGGTCGCCGTATTTGTCTCTTTTGTAGCCGAAGAAACCATGACATCGTATACTTGATTTAATGTTTCATACTCTGCTTTAGTTACCTCATGGATTGGCTGACTCAACGCAGTACTTAACTGTCCAAATAATGCATCATCGATCTGACTGTTAATAGATTCATCCAGTGCAGCACTTAATTCGTCGATAGCCGAAGCATCTGTTGATGGGACAGGTATATCATCTGTAATAACAGGGGCTGGCGTCTTCTGGAGTTCATTATCGGTAGTACTTACAAAAGCAACATCAGGAAAAAGCTGTTTTAGTTCTGCAAGATAAAAATCCATAAAGGACAGGCTAACTTCATCACCCTTGGCGTAAGCTTTTGCAGCCTGTGTCAACGTTTCAGACCACCCTGCATAGAACTCTGAAACTTCTTCATAGCCCATATAGTTAGCTGATGACGTTAGTTTATCGATAATGCCGATTGTGCTCTGTATATGAGATGCATTATTGACTGTGTCAGACGGCTCTTGAAACATCTTCTCTAAAGCAGATACACTGTCTTGCAATTGTTTAGTGAAAATAGAAAATAACTCTTCATCATTTTCTTCTTGTATACCGACACCCGAAATTGATTTTTTTACTTCCTTAGGCATATCACTGTCAGGTGATATATCCGCTGATTCAGTCGACTGGGGATTAGTTTCAGTGTCTTTATCCTGTTTTAGCTGCGGGTAAAACTGCATTAGCTCAGCGAAATAAAACTCCATAAAAGACAAAGAAATCTCTTTGCCTTTTGTCAGTTCCTTTAATGCCTGTTGTATGGTTTCAGCCCAGCCGCTACAAAATTCAGCAATTTCTTCGTAGCCCATGTAGTTAGCTGATAATCTAAGCTTTTCGATGGCATCAAAGCAGCTTGTTAAACGCTGCTGCTTATCTTCCGAATTATCAATATTATCCAGTGCACCTTTAATAACAGAAGACTGTGTATTCACTTGATTGAGGTAGATCGACAATAGCTCTTCGTCATTTTCTTCACTTAAATCATTATTCTGTGATTTAAGTGAAGCATCAAGTGAGGTCATAGCAGTTGTCTTAGTTATATCTTGCTGAGTAAATTCAGATGTACCTTCAAGCGCTGTTCCGTCCAGGATAGATGATAGTTTATCGAGCAGATCATCAACAGAAGACTCTTCTGTCTGTGTTCGTTCGAGCTCTTTTACCAACTGAATAATCCGGTCTCTGGCTTCTATTAGAGTCTCTATGATAAATGGAGTTGCGACCATTGTTGCATCACGTAATTTATCCATCAGATCTTCGAGCCGGTGAGTCAGCTCCGATATTCTCTTTATGCCAATAAACTGAGCAGAGCCCTTGATTGTGTGAACAGGCCTGAATAACTCATTCAGAATCTCAAGATCATCCGGGCTCTCGACTAACTGAAGTAGCAGAGTCTCCATCTCTTCGAGATGTTCTGTGGCTTCGACAATAAAATCGGGAAGCTGTGATAATTCAATTTCACTCATTTATTTTTCCATAATTCAGTGTACTAATACTGTCTGATCAATTAAAAACAGCAACAGAATCATTACTTTTGAGCTAACTCTAGTATTTGATCCGGATCATGTTTATTGGCAAGGCCTATTGCACCAATACGATCAACCTCATCCCGGTATTTTTCTTCATCAAGGTTTGAAAGAATCAGAATCCGGGCAGCCTTATCAAACTCGAGGATTTCTTTTGCTGCTGTTAAACCGTCCATACCGCGCATAGTGATATCCATCGTCACAAGGTCAGGGTTTAATTCTTTATACATTTCTATAGATTCAAGACCATTGCTTGCCAAACCTATAATCGAGTGCCCTGCTTCCTCAAATATTTTTACAAGCATTTTTCTCATAATAGTAGAGTCATCTACAATTAATATTGTCTGAGTCATTATTTAGTAACCTGTTTAGAAGTCTTTTTAATATCCATCAAATCATATCGTTTTCAGTTAGTATCAGCGCATCATCATCCATTTCTTTTAGTAGTTTCTGCTCTTCATTAAACAGTACTAAGTCAAAATCAAGAATAATGATGAGTTTGCCTGCTATCTCACAGACTCCCTCTATATACTGGCTTTCAAGACCTGAAACAATAATTTCAGGTGCCATTTCAACACGCGCCTCTTCAATCTTTAAAACCTCTGTTACCTTATCAACTATAAAACCGACGACTTTGTTTTCGATATTTAAGATCAGAGTCCAGCATTTCTTTTCAGAGGTTTCTTTATTGTAAAGATTAAGGCGTTTACGTAAATCAATAACCGGCACGATATTGCCACGAAGGTTAAGTACACCTTCAATGAATTCAGGTGCATTTGGAACCCGTGTAACATTCGCAGAGCGAAGTATCTCCTGCACCATTAATATATCGACACCAAAATGCTCATTTGCCACGCCAAAGCCAACAAGCTGCACAAGGCCTTCATCTTCTGAGTCTTCAGCCTCATCGATGTTAAAATTATCTGACATTATGGAATTCTCCTCAGTTACAGGGACAACATAAAACTATTGCTGAACAAAATTTTATATCCGGTTGTCCCTTCATCATGATGTTGCAATTTAGAATTTGAACTGCGAAATCTTAGCTGTCAAATCATCTGATTGCTTTTTCAATGATTCAGTAACCTGTACAACCGTACCGGCACCTTCCACGGTTTGTGTTGCAGCTTGCGCTGATTCACTTGACAGTTTAATGATAGCTTTGGCACGCTGCGCCTGCATCTCGGTCATCTGCGTCATCTCAACACCCCGTTTAACAACGCCATCCATGTCTTGTGAGATATCTTGTACGCTTCGGCCTGAATCGATGATCAGGTTGACGATCAATTTGGCAAATTCTTCCAGCTTGTTCAGTGCTTCTTCTGCTTCTCTTCGACGCTGTCCCTGCTCATTTGCCATTAAACCGATCTTCTGAGCCATTTCATTCAGTTCTTGCATCAAGTTCTGGACATCATTGGTACTCATTGTCAGCGTTGAAGACGCCGCATTGATCGCGTTGATTGCTTCAATGTTTAACTTACCACCTTCATCAATCCTTGCCAGTGCTGCCTGTGACTGATCCGAAAGCTTTACACCCTCGATTACGTTAGAAGATGAATCTTTAATTAACTGGGTAATCTCCTTAGCCGCTTCTGATGAGCGCTGAGCGAGTTTACCAACCTCGTCCGCAACCACCGCGAAGCCTTTACCATGTGCACCGGCTCGGGCCGCCTCTACTGCTGCATTAAGTGCCAGTAAGTTAGTCTGTTCTGCGATCTCTGTGATTACACCAATGATTTCAGAGATCTGGTCGGATGATTCAGCAATCTTACGCATACCCTGTACGGATGCTTCTACCGATGTACGGCCTTCTTCTGCTGCTATTAATGCCGCATTACCATATTCACTGGCCTTGATTACAGCGCCACGCATCTCATCCACCGCTTCGGCCATTTCATTGATCGAACTGGTTACCCGGACAACCATGACGCCCTGATTTCTCGCGTTATCCACAACCTTGGCACCTGTTTCACCCATGGTACCTACGGTATGCAGTGCGGTGGTTACCTCGTTATCCTGATCTTTGGCCGCTTTTTCAACGTTCTGCATTTTCTCTAATAAACCTTCGATGGTTTTCTGCGAGGTTTCCGCTGCCGTCGCCTGTCCAGCCACCGCTTGTGATACCAAAGTAGCTGTATTACCCATGTCGGTGATTACTTTTTCAGATGTACGACTACGTTCAAGCTCACCCTGCGCCCTTTGTCTGTTTGCGCCAGCTCGTTGTGCCACATCGTCTGCTCCTGATGTTACTTCTTTTGTAGTAGTAACCACTGAGCCGATAATTTCACGGAAGTTTTTAAGTAATGAATTCAAGGCATGTGATGTCTGGCCTATTTCATCTCCGCTACGTACCGGTACCTGAAGTGTCAGGTCGCGAGTTTCATTAATGTGACGTATGGTTTCGGTCATTTCACGAACAGGGCGGGTAATACCCCGGATAACAATAAAACTTAATACTAATAGCAATGCAATCGCCGATGGTAATGCGATAAACATTGTATTTATTGCCTGAGCGATGATTGCGTGCATCTCAGCCGTTGCAGTTTTAGTTTGTGACTCTAAGCTTTTAGTCAAGTCTGTCAGTGCCTTTAAAAATGGCCCGTCATTTATTTTTACAATCGCATCACGCTCTTCTGCTGTCTTGCCTTCATTAACCAGCCTTTTGACGTCATCATTCGCTTTACCATAAGTACTCAGCAGCTCAGATAAAGCCGTTAAAGCTTTATCTTCGACCTGATTTACACCCAGAGCCCGGTATGCATCAAGTGCTTTTTTTGTAGCATTTGCAAGCTCAATATACTGTTCGTGATATTTATGCTGCCCACGTAGCACGTAGTTTTTAAATACGTGAATACCACCTCCATAGCCTATGTCTTTACGTATCTCGACCAGATGGGCCTCTTTCTTATATACACCGGAAATAAACTCATTCCATTGTTTATCAGCTGTAGTCAAACTGAAGTACGCCATAACACCGATGACAATTAGCACGACGGCTGCCACCAGAGTCAGACCGGAAAGCTTTACGCCCAGTCCTATATTTTTAAACATGAGCAATCTCCTTACTTATACGAAAAGTATTTTTATTAGTAACAGGGAAATGATGAACACACCCTGATTCAGAATTTGTTTGTCCAGTGAAATGAGTCCGCACTGTTTCAATCTCCGCTTAACTGTCTATTTTTAAAAACCATAAAGCTGGTTGTATTTTAACCAGCACACTATTTTTCACTAATCTGGTAGCATATTTGGCAATTCAGACCCACTTTTTCTAATTCCTGTTGATATCAGTCTAGTTGACCAGTTTATTAATGCCAGCCGCTATTCTTGAATCTGTTTCTACAATAGCTACCTGGCTTCTTGACATCGCTATTTCAACCATTTCATTACAGAGGCAGCTACTTGGATCCTGAGCAAGTGCCGTTCCACCTACTCTAATTATCTCTTCAAGCCCTTCAGCACCATCCTCTCCCAAACCTGACAGTATGACGCCTACGGCATGATCTTTAATAGATTCAGCTGTGGAAAAAAACAGCATATCAATAGCACCGCGACGATTTATAAAAGGCGCAGAGCTGATATGCAAAACATAGTCTTCGAGCTCACTATGGACACTCATATAATTATCACCAGAGCTAATATAACAACATCCAGGCTTAATGACTTCGTTATGCGCTGCATGTTTAACCTCGACCTGACTATAGCTGTTTAAATAACCAATAAACGCATCAACAAATTCTGTAGGTACATGCAGTGACACCAGATAAGCAACGCCGGGAGAGCTGCTCAGTTGCGGGATAATTTTTAACAGCGCGCCATAACCACCTTCAGCTGCGCCCAATGCAACTAAGTGATGACAATGGTTATTATTAAAATCAGCTTTTGTTTGTTCATTACCAGATTTGTGACGGATATACTTTATCGCACCTAACTCGACTTTAGCTGCGTACTCTACTCTACTTCGGATTGCCTGCTTTTGTTCTTCAAGGCTAATATCGGATATCGCGGATGGCTTGGAGATAAAATCAACTGCTCCATAACGCAGGGCATCAAAGGTAATTTTCGCACCCTCCTGAGCCAGGCTGCTTAACATAATCGTAGGTACAGGCTGATCAATCATTATCCGCTTAAGTGTACTAATGCCATCGAGCTCTGGCATATTAATGTCCAGCGTTATGACATCTGGCTTAAATACATCGAGTAATGCAAGTGCTTCAAAACCATCAGACGCCGTTTCGATCATGATATTTTCATCATCAGCAAAAATACCGACGAGAGCATCTCTCATCAGCTTTGAGTCATCGACAATCAGTAACCGCAATGCACTTTCCATCGTTTTTATATAACTTTTATTGTCTAGCAATTTATTACAATCTTAGCCGTTAAAAAACGGTGCTAAGCCGGACATATATAGGACACATCCTGACTGTTAGATGCATTTTATATAAACATTTATTGATATTTAACATTAGACAATCTTAGTATAAAAAAAGAGTCTAGTACAAATAATCTGAGAATTTTTTTCAAAATCGGTTGTTTTTTAACCAAAAAAAACATACTTTAACTTAACACGATAAATTATTGTTTTATTTGGAAATAACTATCTAAGATATACTCGATAAATAAAAGTAAAAAAAACCAAGGACATCAAATACTTAATTGTGTCCGGTTGAATCATCCAGACAAACAAGCGGATTCATTAAGTCAACTGATGATAAATTGACAGGTTAAATTTAAAAAAAGACTGGCTTAGAATAATTGCGATACTTAGGCTTGCTTTTATATATTTTAGTCTGATCTACAGGCACCAGCTACCTACAAAAACTTGAAATCGGCTGCAATTACCCCAGTATTTAAAAGGATACTCTTTAATGATAAAGCTGTAAACAACAGCAGTCTCCGTTTTGACAGAAAATGGTTTAATTGACTTCAAATACGATAATGAGAAGCCAGACTGGACTGGCTGTCGCAGCCTTTCGGAGAGAAAGAATTCATTGACTCAGAATTTCGCATATTCCTTATGCATCAATTTAATACTGAACTAAAAGCAAAATAGCCATCGTGGCTTGTTGACAGCAACGATGGCTTTTTGATTAGGCATAAACTTTTATTTACAGGGTTAGTTAATACCGGCGGCGTTAACAGTGGCTGTATATTTTTGATCCATTACCAGAATATGCTCCTTTAACCAGTCAATACCTGTCTTAGTCACTTTAGGAACTACAAAAATAGCCATACCAGAAGCAGCTTCTTCTTGATATTCAACCATCTTGTTAACGAAATTGACATGCGATCTTTTCTGACTGTCCAGTGCTGAATAATTAACACGCTCCAGCATTTTCTCTTCTTCTCCAAAGTGGTAACGTGTGTAATCAATCAGCTCGCTAATTTCTTTAGTTACAACCTCTTCCCCTGTTCCCGCTTTAGCCGCTTCGTGGAGTTTGTTTAAAATATCAAACAGCTTTTTGTGATGATTATCCATCGCAAGTACATTAACACTGTATTCATCTTTCCAGTTAAATAAAGCCATAGCTTATCTCTTTTGTCATATAATTTTAGTCAGTGTAAGTTTGAGACTGATGCCATCCGATTGCCTATTCAAACTTTTCTTCAATTTAGATGTTATAGTCCATAACCTAAAAACTAGTACAATATAAATTAAATTTCAATATAATTTAAACAGAACGTCACATATTATCAACCTATCGTCCAATATTACTGAGTCTTGCTAAGTGAATCTACAAATAAAATCCGGACACGGCCTCATCAGAAGAACAACCATTGACTTAAACGAGGATGATTTCAAGCGAAACCTGATCGAGCAGCTACAAAAACTGACTAATGAGATGAAGCCTGATAGGGTATCTGATTCTGATAATGCAATACAGCTGTTAGAACAGCTAGCTGATAAATCTGCCCACAATACTCTATTAACCCAGGTAATGAGCAACTGTTTCGAACAGGCCATATCAGAATATATTGACTCAAAAATTGTAGGGGAAGCTGTATTTGAAATTCTGCAAATGACGCCGGGGAACGGATTAAAATTTAGCGCCAGCTTTGACGTATATCCTGTCATTAATCTACCCGACCTAAAGACATATGAGTTCAGCCAATTGGTCGCCAGCATCCAGCAGCAGGATATTGACCGAACGCTATTATCATTACAACGTCAATTGCAGGAATGGAAAATAGTCGATAGAGCGTCATTACCAGGTGACAGCGTTATCATCAACTATCAGGCTCAAAACATGGGTAAAGCCTTCGCCGGTAAAGCCATGCGCGTGGAACTGACTGACACCGCTAATGATAGTTTTCAGGGTTTTGAAAAAGGCTTAACAGGCGTGGCTGCCGGTCAAAAAACAACGATAGACATTACTTTTCCAGAAGACAATTACCCGGAGTCAGTGGCGGGGAAAACAATTGTTTTTGATGTGGAGGTACTACAGGTTGAAGCTGAAATACTGCCTGAAATTGACAGCGAGTTTGCAAAGAGTCACAGCATAGCAGACGGTTCGATAGAGTCACTACGGCGGACAATTGGACAAAATATGGATACCCACCTGCAGAAAGTTATCCGTATGAAAAATACACTGAATTTATTTTCCGAGATTCTGACTAATCACCCTGTCGATAGCATTCCTGAAACACTGGTCAATCAAGAAATACAACGACAGGTATGTGATCCATGTGAAGAAGTAGAGGGAGTTGAAAGCTATCAAAGAGCAATGGATCCCGCAGATTTTACCGAACTGGCACAAAATCGGGTCAAAAGAAGTCTGCTAATTTATGAGTTAGCCCGTGAATTTAAAATCACCCCTGACAGCAATGAAATCAGACTAAGACTGGAAGACCTTGTTGAAGAGTACCCGGAAAAGGAGCGTATTATTGACTGGTTTTATCAGGACAAACTTCGACTGGCAGGCATCGAATCCGATGTACTTGGCGAACAGGTTGCAGACTGGATCTTTGAAAACTTCAAAACACGACAAGTTGAAACAACATACGCTGCGTTGATGGACTTTTAATTTCAGGCTAATGTATTAGCATAACCAGTGTTGAGTTTAACCCTGCACAATATCCCAGCAATAAAAAACTGTATAATAACTAATCAATTTTTTATTACTGGGATACACAAGCCCATAGTCCGCTTATTGCAAAGATCGTTATAAATATATCAGCAGCTTGTTTAAGTTTCTTGTAAAATTTACTGATGACAGAAACTCAAATTAAAACAGCAAAAGCCACTACACACACACCTATGATGCAGCAATATTTTGGCATCAAGGCGCAATATCCGGATACGCTTCTATTTTATCGCATGGGTGACTTCTACGAGTTATTCTTTGATGATGCCGTGATGGCCGCCAAGCACCTTGACATAACCCTGACAGCCAGAGGTAAAGCCAATGGCAACCCTATTCCGATGTGCGGTATTCCCTATCATGCGGCCGAAAACTATTTAGCTCGCCTTGTACGTAAAGGCATATCCGTCGCCATCTGTGAACAAGTGGGTGATCCTGCCACCTCTAAAGGGCCGGTAAAGCGCGAGGTTGCCCGCGTATTAACACCCGGCACACTGACTGATGAAGCCTTATTAGATGAGCGCTCTGAGAATCTGCTACTGTCAATCCATAGTGTCAATGACAAGATTGGACTGGCCTTTCTGGAAATGAGCTCGGGACGTTTTAGCGTGCTTGAGGTTGATCATGAAAGCGCACTGACGGCCGAGCTTGAGCGTCTGAAGCCTGCTGAAATTTTGCTCAGTGAGAGTGATCCTCTGGTCACCACGCTGAGTGCCAGTTACCCGATAAAGAGGCAGTCACCCTGGTATTTTGATATAGATACCGCTGTCCAGCAGCTCACTTCGCAGTTTAAAACCCGCGACCTTTCCGGTTATGGCTGTCAGGATTTAAGCGCGGCTGTTATGGCCAGCGGCTGTCTATTGCAGTATGTCAAAGACACTCAGAAATCAGCCCTGCCTCATATCACCGGGCTGCAAACCGACAGCACTGAAGACGCCATTGTTATGGACGCGGCGAGCCGGCGCAACCTTGAGCTTGAGTTAAACATGGCCGGTGAAAAAGATAATACTTTGGCCTCCGTACTCGATCGCACAATGACAAGCATGGGCAGTCGCTGCTTACGTCGCTGGCTAAAGCGCCCCTTACGCGACCAGAAAGTCATTCGCGACCGACATCAGGCCGTAGAAGAGTTACTGCACAACCTTAACTTTCAGGATGTACAGGCACTGTTAAAGCCCATTGGCGACATTGAACGTATTTTAAGCCGCATCGCACTTAAATCGGCCCGCCCACGGGATTTATTTACCCTCGGATTATCACTGCAGCAGTTGCCCGAGTTACAAGCCATACTTAAAGAGTACAGCAGTCTCAATCTCAAACTCCTGTCAGATAGCATTGGTGAACATCCCGCTGTTTGCGGACTGTTACAAACAGCCATCATTGAAAACCCACCCGTCCTGATCCGTGATGGTGGTGTTATTGCCGAGGGCTATGATACAGAGCTCGATGAACTCAGAAACCTTAGCCAGAATGCAGACCAGTTTCTGCTCGACCTTGAAAGCAGAGAGCGTGAGCGCACAGGCATCAGCACACTTAAAGTGAGCTATAACCGTGTGCACGGATACTTCATTGAAATTACTCATGCACATGCGCATAAAATTCCCGATGATTATACCCGCCGGCAAACCTTAAAAGGTGCTGAGCGATACATTACGCCTGAACTGAAGTCATTTGAAGATCAGGTTCTCAGTGCTCGCGAGCGCTCGCTAGCCAAAGAAAAGCAGCTGTATGATCAGTTATTAGACAAGCTACTTGAATCGATTAAACCGTTACAACTGTGTGCCGCATCATTAGCCGAACTGGATACACTGAGCTGCTTTGCCGAGCGTGCCGATACACTAGATTACAATAAAGCCGAACTCAGTGACAAGCCTGGTTTAAAAATCATTGCTGGGCGCCACCCGGTTATCGAGCGGGTACTTGAGCGGGCTTTTGTTGCCAATGATATCAGCCTCAATAACAGCCAGCGTATGCTGATGATAACCGGGCCGAATATGGGTGGTAAATCAACCTATATGAGGCAGACTGCCATTATTGTTTTAATGGCACATATCGGCTCCTATATCCCGGCTGAATCGGCTGTCATTGGACCGATAGACAGAATTTTTACCCGCATCGGTGCATCAGACGACCTTGCCGGCGGCCGCTCTACTTTTATGGTTGAGATGACAGAAGCGGCAAATATTCTGAATAATGCAACCGAGGATAGCCTGGTTTTAATGGATGAAATTGGTCGTGGTACCAGTACTTTTGATGGCCTGTCTCTGGCCTGGTCTTGCGCTGAGTTTTTAGCCCGAAAGATTAAAGCATATACCCTTTTCTCAACCCACTACTTCGAGCTGACTTCATTATCTGCAGAACACACGGGGGTGGTCAATGTACATCTGGACGCCGTTGAACACGGCGACTCCATCGTCTTTATGCACCATGTGAAAAAAGGTGCTGCCAACCAGAGCTATGGTTTGCAAGTAGCCCAGTTAGCCGGATTACCCAAACCGGTTATCGAAGCCGCTCGAAATAAATTGACCGAGCTTGAAAGGCAAACCATTAACCAGTATAAAAACAATCAGCAAGACAACCAGTTAGATATGTTCGCCACTGCACCTGTAAACCCTGTTATTGAGCGACTGGAAAGCATTGAGCCCGATCACATGACACCAAAACAAGCCATGGATCTGCTGTACGAGTTACAGGCACTCAAGAACACATTATAAAATGCATAAATCGATAACTTGGCCAGATGCCCACTCCATGATAATGTTCCGCTAATGGATAAAAACATACAAACAATCGGTTTAATTGTTAAGAATAGCGAGCAGACTGTCGCTGATACTTTTCATCGGCTACGCAATTATTTAAGCGACAAGCAGTTTACCGTTTTACTCGATGAAAGCGTCGCAGAACTGGTTACAGATAAAGCTGTGGTCGATCGCCAGACACTTGGCCAGTCTTGCCAGTTAGCCATCGTTATTGGCGGCGATGGTACATTATTAAATGCGGCCCGCTCACTGGCAGACCACAATACCCCTATTCTCGGCATAAACCTTGGCCGGCTTGGTTTCTTAGTGGATGTCTCACCGCATGATATGTTCAACGTCATTGATCAGGTACTTGCCGGTCATTATAAAGATGAACGTCGTTTTCTGCTGCAGGCAACTGTCACACGTGGCACACAGCGGGTAATGCACTCGTGTGCATTTAATGACATTGTGGTGCATGTGCGTGATGTGGCGCGAATGATCGATTATTCAACCTATATCAATGATGTCTTCGTTAATGAACAGCGAGCCGACGGGCTGGTTGTTTCCACCCCAACAGGTTCGACAGCATATGCACTTTCAAGCGGCGGACCGTTACTTCATCCGTCATTAGAAGCGATTACACTGGTTCCCATTTGTCCGCATACTCTCAGTAACCGCCCGCTGGTTATCGGCTCTGATAGTAAAGTAGAGATAGTGATTAATGAAAACAATCGCAATACACCACAGATCTCTCTGGACGGGCAGTCAAATTTTGACCTGCAAGCAGGCGACAAAATTATAATAGAACGTAAAGAAAATGACGTTCACCTTATCCACCCTGAATTTTATGACTACTTTCAAATTTTAAGAGCAAAATTACGCTGGAGCGAACAACTATAACCTTATGCTAACTCATATTTTTATTCGTAACTTTGCCATTATCGACAAGCTCGATCTTGACTTAGAAAATGGCATGACAACACTAACCGGTGAAACCGGTGCCGGTAAATCGATTTTACTCGATGCGATCAGTTTAATTCTCGGTGACAGAGCGGACAGTAACAATGTTAAACACGGTGCTGAAAAAGCGGATATTAGTGCCAGCTTTAATATTGAAAAACTCAAAGAGTTACAGAGCTGGCTAGCTGAAAATGATCTGGAAAATGATGACGAATGTATAATCCGCCGTATCATCAATAAAGACGGACGCTCCAAGGCTTATATTAATGGCAGCACGGCAACACTGCAGCAAATACGAACAGCCGGTGAAATGCTCATTGACATACATGGCCAGCATGAACATCAGTCACTGATGCGGCGTGATATTCAGCGCCGTTTACTGGATGATTTTTCAGAACATAATAATTTGCTCGCTGATGTTCGTACAGCCTATGACATCTGGTACCAGACTGAAAACACATTAAGCGAGTTGCAGGCAAAAGCATCCGAACGCAACGAACGCGTTGCACTGCTAAAATATCAGGTGGAAGATCTGGAGCAGCTGGACCCCAAAGAAAACGAATACGAAGCTCTGGTTGATGAACACAACCTGCTGGCTAATGTTGATAAACATATATCCACCTGTGCTAATGCAGGTGAACTGCTTTATGACAATGAAGACAGTATCTATTCTTTAATCAGCCAGCAGATTAACAGCTTGTCTGCACTCGGCTCTGAAAATAAAAATTTAATCTCAGTGATTGAGTTACTCAATGACGCTCAGGCTCAGGTCAGTGAAGCAGCAAGCCTGACGAAAAAATACCTGGATGCCTTAGAACATAACCCTGAGCGACTCAGAGAAATTGATCAGCGCTTAAATAATATTCACGACCAGGCAAGAAAACATCACGTTGAGCCTGACCAGCTGTTTGAAACATACAGACTATTAAGTGATGAATACAGTCAGCTTATGAATGCTGATGAATCACTGGCTACGCTGACAGAGCAACGAACGCAGTACAAACAAGCCTATTTAAAACTGGCTAAAAATATCAGTAACAAACGCATCAAATCAGCCGAAATTCTGAGTAAGGAAATAACTCAGGCTATGCAGGCCCTGAATATGAAAGGCGGTGTCTTTGAAATTCAAGTCAGCCAGAGTGAGCCATTGAAATGTGCCGCTGAAGGGTTTGACTCAATTGATTATTTAGTCAGTGCCAATCCGGGTCAACCAGCCAAACTTTTAGCAAAGGTCGCATCGGGTGGTGAACTTGCACGAATCAGTCTGGCCATACAAATGATCACTGCTCATCAGGGCCATATACCAACACTTATTTTTGATGAAGTGGATTCCGGGGTTGGCGGTGCAACGGCTGAAATAGTCGGTCAGCATCTGCGCAGTATCGGCAAAGAATGTCAGGTATTATGTGTAACACACCTGCCACAGGTAGCCGCTCAGGCACATCAGCATCTGCAGGTGAATAAAACCGTCACTCAATCTTCGACAGAAACGTCGATTAGCAAGCTGGATGACAGCCAGAAACAGGCAGAAATTGCCCGCATGTTGGGCGGTATAGACATTACCCAGCAGACACTGGATCACGCACAGGAAATGATAAATAAAGCACAAACAGCCTGAGCTGTATTAAAGCTCGTTAAAGTTAAGCGGTCAGAGCTTAACTTTAACAGAGTTCTTACCTGACTCTTTGGCAACATACAAAGCCATTCCGGCCCGCTGTGAAAGTGACATAATATCTTCGTCAGAATGTGATGCCGATGACAAACCAATACTGACCGTGGTTGTAATCTTTCCGTCTACTGTTTTACACGGTGTATTAGCAATCAGCTCTCTTATGCGCTCAGCTTTCTTTTTGGCAATCAACAAATCTGTATCATTCAATAAGATGATATAACCTTCTTTACCGTAACGCCCCAAAATATCACTGTTATCTGTTGCATCTAGCAGCAAACTCACTATTGCATTATAAACCGCCAGGCTGGTCTCTTTAGTGTAACGTTCTTCAAGTTTATCAAAGTGATCAATCTCAACAATCATCAGTGATGCGCTGCGCGGTTCATTCAGTTTTAGAAGCTGCTTGCCTGATGCTTGCATAAACTGCTCTCTGGTAATCAGAGTGGTTTGTTTACCCTGACTTTTCAGCTTTTTAAACTCTTCATACAAGCGGGCATTCTTTAGCGAAACCATACTATGGAAAAGAATACTTTTAGAAAGCTTACAGGAATAATTATCAAACTCTTCGTTCTCTCTTATAATGGTGACTACACCTACAAGTTTTGTATTCGATATTATCGGCAGGTCGAGTCTATAATAAACTTTTCCACTCAGGCTGATAGTATTAGTCACTTCCTGCTGCCTGTCACCCATAGAGCGGATAAAATCATTTGACCAGTTAAGCGTATCTGCGGTCATGAAATCAGCAGTACCATAAGACAGTATATTTTTCAGGCTGCTACCCTGAAGCATTCCTACAGAAGCGGCTTTAAAGGGTATAGCGTCATGTAAAATAACCAGCATCTTATTGAACAGTACATCTACATCGTGAATCGCACCTAAACTTTTGTTTAATTTTTCAAGCACCTCCGGCCAGTCCTGCTCAAGATCTGCATCATGTGCTTCTTCAAACATTTCTTCTTCAGCCTGGTCATAAACAATGTTTGATAAATCTCCACTCAGCAGATCATCCACTACTTCATCTTTAATCTGCAGACGACGGTGCAGCTGAGTAAATAACCCCATCATCATACCGCTTATTAACAGCACAAAAACAGTCACCAAGTTTTGCGTTAATAAGTGAGCGGTAATCAACAGATATGAAAGAACGGTAACGATCAGTAAGCTACTTATTGTTTGAATATAAACATTAATATTAGGTGCGCTGGTTAGCCAAACCATCATGATCATCATTGATGCTGCAGCCTGCATGTGCAAATCGGGAGTTTTAGAAACCATCAGCATAGCCAGTGCAATAGCGGATATTGCAGTAATAACTACCGGCATTAAATTTGTAAGATTAGAATTGATATTCATGGTCCATGTAATAAGACACATGACTGAAGCCAGTACAATAAGAATGGTTGGGAAGGTTAACTCCAAAATACCATTAACGATATATTCAGCCAGCGGCATTGCGCCGAGAATCATGAATGGAACAATGAAATATAACCTGCCAATCAGTGAATGCATGCGACTAACAGGAAGTGTTTTTTCTATTTGCATTGCTGGCTTATCAGAACCTGCTGTGTATTCCTGACTATCATCACTTTGATGCCCCCATAAACTTCGTTTTTCTATTTCCAATATACTGAACCTCACAAACAAAAGATAAACGATGGCGGAAGCATTATATTCAAATCTCAATTCAATAGCTGTTAAAACTGACTGAACTATAAATAGTTACGACGAACAATGAAACAACAATCACACATTAATTATAAGCCGTTATTTAATCAGCTCACCTATAATGATTTTATGGCCATCCGGATCCTGAAAATCACACTGTTTCAGTCCATAGTCTGTGCTGTTTATTGATGAAATAGCGTAACTCTTAGCTGACATATAGCGATAAAAATCATCTATATTATCGACATAAAAGTATAGCTGAATCGCGTTATTTTGCTGCAGCTCAGTTTCACTCATCAACTCTAGCATTAAATAAGTGCTACCGGATTTAAGATAGACCCATTCAAGCTCTTTAGCTGACTTTCGCGTTCTGATTTCAACAAATCTGAGCGTGTCTTTATAGAATTTAAGACTGTTAGTGACGGAGCGACACTTAAGGATTGGAACTAAACCGGTAAGATTCATTTGCAGCCTCTACCGGTCTTAATACTAGAATTTAACGAGTGCTGAGCCCCAGGTAAATCCACCTCCGAAAGCTTCTAATAAAAGGGTTTCACCACGCTGAATACGGCCGTCTCGTACCGCTGTATCTAAAGCCAGAGGAACTGATGCGGCAGAAGTATTACCGTGTTTGTTGACCGTTAATACCACATGATCCATCGACATTTTAAGCTTTTTAGCCGTAGCATTGATGATCCGTGTATTAGCCTGATGGGGTACCAGCCAGTCAATGTCTGATTTTTTCATATTGTTATATGCCAGCGTTTCATCAACTATGCGACCTAAGGTATTGACCGCCATTTTGAAAACTTCATTCCCCTTCATGCGAATATGTGCATCAAGCTCAGCCAGTTTATCAACACCATTAGAGATACCTGCAGGCACCGTCAGCAGACTCTCATATTGTCCATCGGCATGAATATGGGTAGACAAGATGCCAGGCTCTTCACTGGCTTCCAGAATCACAGCCCCTGCACCATCGCCAAACAGTACACAGGTGCCACGATCGGTCCAGTCCAGAATACGTGACAGGGTTTCAGCGCCGACTACCAGTGCACATTTATTGGAACCTGATTTGATAAACTTATCAGCGATGGTTAGTGCATAGACAAACCCCGTACAAACAGCCTGAACGTCAAAGGCTGCACAACCATGGTTTTCTAAACGCTGTTGTAACAGGCAGGCTGTGCTTGGAAAAATACGGTCCGGTGTGGTGGTCGCAACAATGATCAAGTCAATATCTTGAGCGGTTTTCCCGGCCATTTCCATCGCTTTAAGCGCTGCTTTTTCAGCCAAATCAACAGTAAATTCATCATCAGCCGCTATATGGCGCTGCTCAATACCTGTTCGATCACGAATCCATTGATCAGTGGTATCAACAATCTTTTCCATATCCGCATTTGTAACGATATTGTCAGGTAGAAAACTACCAGTGCCTGTGATTCTTGAGTAAGTCAAACCGCTACCTTTCTAGTATTTGTTCTAATTGATTCGCTATGCGCTGAGTAAGGTCTTCTTCTACCTGTTGTACAGCCGTTTCAATCGCTTTGGAGAATGCAAACACATCTGCACCACCGTGACTTTTGATCACTATACCGCGCAAGCCCAGAAAACTGGCTCCATTATATACACGTGGGTCAATTTTGTCCTTGAATGCTTTCAATACAGGCATCGCAATGAGCGCCGCCAGTTTGTTATACCAGCAGCTCTTAAACTCATCTTTCATGAATTTACCGACCATTTTGGCAACACCTTCCGCTGTTTTAAGTGAGACATTTCCGACAAAGCCATCACAAACAACAACATCTACATCAGACAGATAAATATCATCACCCTCTACAAAGCCGATGTAATTAATGCCGCCAACTTGCTGTAAAACAGCATCCGCTTCTTTTACCTGTGCATTACCTTTTAAGGCTTCAGAGCCGATATTCAGCAAGCCCACTTTAACCTGTGCCTTATTATCCATGACTTCTGCCAGCACAGAACCCATAACAGCGAATTGCAACAAGTGTTGCGCACTGCAGTCGACATTAGCACCCAGATCCAGCATATGAGTGTGACCGGTCACTGATGGTAGTGTTGACACTATAGCCGGACGATCAATTCCTTTTATTGTCTTTAAAACAAATTTTGCAGTCGCCATCAGTGCGCCGGTATTACCGGCACTGACGGCAGCATTAGCAACATTATCATGAACCAGATTGATGGCAACACGCATTGAAGAGTCTTTTTTCTGGCGTAACGCCAAGGCAGGCGCATCATGCATCTCTACTTTTTCGGAGGCATGGTGTATTTTAAGGTGATTTAAAATAGCTGGAGCAACATCAGATAAATAGCTTTCCAGTAGCACTTTATCACCTACCAGAATAATATCTAAGTTTTTGTTTTTTTCTAGAACCTGAACAGCAGCAGGAATGACAACATCGGGGCCGAAATCGCCACCCATTGCATCAATTGCTATAACCGGTTTTTCCGACATAAAAAATTTCCATAAAAAAACGCGGGCCGAAGCCCGCGCCTTTAATCTAAAACTTACTCTACTTCGCTTACTACAGTTTTTGCAGCAATAACTTGCTTACCACGGTAATAGCCATCAGCACTGACGTGATGACGCAGGTGTGTTTCACCAGTAGTTGGCTCGATTGAGACAGTTTTGCTAGTTAGTGAATCATGTGAACGACGCTGACCACGTCTTGAACGAGTAACTCGACTCTTTTGAACAGCCATTATATGACTCCTGGTTAAATAATCTAAAATTCATAGACCCAAAGAAAAAAGTAAGTCTTTTATTCTCAGAGTAAATCTTTTAATGCAGCAAAAGGGTTAGGTTTTTTCTCACCCTCATCCTGCTGTTGTACAACCGGCTCAACTACCTGCTGATTCAAATAACTAGAACATTCATAGTCATGTGACGCAACGAGTGGCACAACCAGTATTAATTCATCTTCTATAACATCAGGTAAAAAATGACGACCTTCCGTTACAAGAATGTCATATTCTTCTGGTACCTTGTTACTGTTCAGTTCGTCTTCAATTAAAGCCAGAGAGAACTCTGCATTCAAAGAAACCGTAGCTGATTCTAAGCAGCGTTGACACTCCATTTCTACATCAGCACTTATTGTGCCTTTTAAGAAACGAGTACGCCCGCTTTTGCCGAATTCAAATTCAACAACTGCTTCACCAACATCAGATGATAACAAAGCCAGCAAACGCGGTAGTTTCGCGATTGGCCAGACCCCCGACATAGTCGCGGATTTATCAGCTAACTGAAATAAGTCACAATATTCTGGCAGTCGGCTTTGCATAAGCGCGCAATAATATAATTAATACGCTCACCTGTCAAAGAAAATCGTTATGATTCAATAGCTTCCAGCAAAAAAATATGCTTTTCTATTAACATCATGCTAATTGGAGTAATATCTGCTAACTATAAGAAAAATAGAAGGTTTTTAGCCATCTATTCGATAGTTTATTAGCAATGCCTGCTGTTTCCAGATAATTATCTGAATATTTAAGGAATTTGAGTACGTTTTTATGCAAATCATATTAGGTTCATCCAGCCCATTTAGAAAGCAATTACTACAGCAACTCGGTATAGAGTTTGAGACTGATTCACCAGATATTGATGAAACTCCTGCTGCCGGGGAATCAGTTGAGGATATGGTCTTAAGGCTATCCATTGAAAAAGCCGCTGAAATCGCTAAACGTCACCCGAATAGCCTAATTATCGGTTCAGATCAAAGCGCACTATTAAATGGTGAAATTTTACACAAACCGGGTAACCATGAAACAGCAGCCAGACAACTACAGCAAGCTTCAGGCCAAAAGGTAATATTCCAGACGGGCCTGTGTCTTTACAACACTAAAACAAATACCTTTCAGAGCAAATTAGTTCCTTATACGGTCACTTTTCGTGTATTAACCGATGCAATGATCGAAAACTATCTGCAGCGAGAACAACCGTATCAGTGCGCAGGCAGTTTTAAATCAGAAGGCCTGGGGGTCGCTTTGTTTGAATCCATGGAAGGTACTGACCCCTCTGCCCTTATCGGCTTGCCCCTGATTGAATTAACGAATATGCTTAACAATGAAGGTTTTTCAGTTTTGTAATTTAAGGCATGCATAATAAATATGCCCAATTAATATAATAAGTATAAAAACAATCATGGATAATATGAATAACCACCCTTTCTGGAATAATATATTTCGTCATAAGGATAATGCCGTGACCACAGTCTGCCGGCTATGGTCAGATACTCCACTATTTAGTGATATCCCCAAGCGCTACATCCTTCGCCTGGTAAAAAATATGCACCCCCGCTTTTACAAAAAAGACGATATAGTCTTTAACACCGGCGATATCGGTGCTGGTGCAGTATTAATTAAATCCGGTGAGATCGAGATCAGAGCGGGTGAAACGGTTTTAGCCCGTTTAATAGCGGGTGATTTTTTTGGCGAAGTCGCCCTTGTTGTAGACGAACCGCGAACTGCAGATGCAGTCGCCAGCACCGACTGTGAACTGGTTTTCTTTTTACGTCCGGACCTTGAGGAATGGGTACACAGCACACCCAAACAGGGCGCACAACTGCTGGCGAACATTTCACGTGTACTCGCCGGACGATTACGTCATGCCAATAACATGCTTTCCGCACAAAAAGATTAACTGAATCATGTTTAAAATATCCGAGATGCCTTTATTAAGAAGCCTGTTTATATTTTCAGGCATTCTTTTACTGGCTGCTTTAAGTGCTTATCTTTTAGCACCACTTTTGATTCCAATTATTTTATCTTTTGCTCTCTATGCACTGTTTGATCCCATCAGTAATTTACTGCAACGAAACGGTATCAACGACAGTCTCTCCGCTATTTTGGTTTTGATTTTACTGGTTGTTATCTGTGTTCTTGGTATTTCAATTGTTTTTCCGATGCTGGCAGAGCAGTTACTTTTATTACAAGCTAAAATCCCCAAGCTCTGGATATTTTTGTCCGAGTTCAGTATTAGAATCCAGAACCTGCTTAACAGCTACGGGGTTGAGTTTGATCCTAATGCTATTACTAAACCAGTGATGAGCGCTTCATCTGAATGGGGAAAAGATGCTGTCATTCGCTTATCAAACATGCTCATCAATATGACAACAACGGTTATTCTTGTACCGTTATTTACTTTCTTTTTAATTCGCGACTACAAACATTTACGTAACCGCGCACTGGATCTTTTGCCTAACAAAAGTTTTGAGCTGGGCTGGTTAATTTACTACCGGGTTGCAAAAAAATTAGAAATTTATATACGCGGCATTATTTTACAGTCCGGTATCATGGCTATTGTCACATCGCTTGGTTTTTATTTTTTCGGGCTGGAATCACCTATTTTACTGGGAACGATTGCCGGCTTATTAAATCTGATTCCCTATGTCGGGCCACTACTGGCAATGATCCCTCCAGTTATTATTGCACTGGGTGCACCCGTTTTTGATCCCATGCTGATAGTCGCAGCTATCAGTGTCATTATTGCTGCGCAGCTCATTGATAATATCATTGTCGTACCGGCATTAATTGCTAACGCGGTTAACCTGCACCCTATAACAGTGATTGTTGGTATTATTATTTTTGGTAACTTTTTTGGCTTTATTGGGATGATTGTGGCAATACCTGCATTAGCTACCAGCAACATAATCTTAACAGGCTTAAGAAACGGATTAAAAAAAGACCTGCTAACCTAAGACCCCGAAAAAATCTGTCAGCGCGACTCCAGCACCATTGAGTCGCCCGTCTTTTCAACTTTTAATTGATTTAGAAATGACATCCCAAGCAGTACCTGTTTTGGATAACTGCCAACAATGACCAAACCGTCTACATTACTCTGAGTGATTTCACCAAGCTGTACAGTTTTCAGCTTCACTAAATAGGCTTTAGCAACTCCTGAAGCTGTTCTTGCCGTTGTTTCTTTGCCGTCAAGACGATATTGTATATTGAGCTTCCTGGCCTGATCGGCACTCATCGCAATAGTTGTTGCGCCGGTATCAACCAGAAAACGAATGGTTTGACTATTAATACTGCCTATCGTATGAAACATCCCGCGATTATCGGCATAAATGACTTTTCGTTTAACAACTGGTACCTGAAATGTTAATGACACAGATGCCCCCATTTTATAAACAGCACGCACGCCACCAACCTCAAGCACTACATCGTCACCCTGAGGCTGAATATAACGGACACCCTCTTTCTCATCACCCTGACGTATTACATAGTGCTGATTATCAATGGTTACAACTACTTTACCGGGAAACAAACCAACCACATGCAGGGATTCAATCGCTTGTGCCGGAGCCGTAACAAAGAACATCAAAAGACTGATTAAAGTTTTCACAGTTAAGCCACTGTCAGTGATTCTTTTATCAGATGTTATTATTTTATAGCCGTTTAGCAATCTTAAAAACATAATTAACATCCACTGCCACTAAAACAGACATTTTAAATAAATTGTGCCAGCCAGATAATTAAATGCAAACAAAGTCCCGCCATAATACCGGCAACAACATCATCCAGCATTATGCCAAAACCGCCTTTAACATGTTGATCTAACCAGCCGATAGGCTGTGGTTTGAGAATATCAAACAAACGAAACAAAGCAAAGCCGAGCAGAACCCAGAACCACTCAAAAGGCACAGCAAGCATTGTTATAAAGTAACCGGCGAATTCATCCCAGACAATACCGGGATGATCATGCTCTCCCATCATAGCTGCAGATCTGTCACAGATATAAATACCCGCTAAAGAAATAATCAGCACAACAATAAAATAATTAATAACACTAAGAGGCTGAATTAAAAGATAAAGCGGGATCGCCATTAAAGTACCAAATGTTCCGGGCGCTTTTGCTGCCAGTCCGCTGCCAAATCCCAGTGCAAGAAAATGTATCGGGTGTTTTAATAACGAAGCTGACAGTTTTTTCTTACTCATTGAAATGTTCAAACCCTTTTTTTAAGATAGTAACAGGCTCGTTATTCTGATCGAAGCACTGAATCTGATTAGTTGTGTTAATACTACCTACACAGGTTAAGTCAGTGGCCACTTGCCGCGCTATATCAGCAATAGCCTGCTTGTCTTTAGGGCTGACTGTAAAACACAGCTCATAGTCATCGCCAAACGTCATTGCATCAGTGTAATCTGCTTGCTGATTGAAATAAGATTTATAATCATCTGAAAGCGGAATATCTTTCAGATAAATATCTGCCCCGCAGTGACTCTGTTTGCAGATGTGCCCGAGATCAGAAATTAAGCCATCAGAAATATCGATACAGGAGCTGGCATAGTCATTGAGTGCAATGCCTAAATCAACACGCGGTTGCGGTTCATTTAATCGCCTGATGCAGTTTTCTGGAACGGCTGTGTCACCCTGATATGAACGCAGACCAAGTGAGGCATCGCCGATGTTACCGCTGACATAAATCAAATCGCCAGCTTTAGCCCCGCAACGTAACAGCGCTTTTTTTACAAAGCCGTGTGCCTGAATACTGATGGATAGCGGCCCGCAACTCATATCACCGCCAACCAGTTGTACTTTGTGCTGATTAGCAAGAGTGAAAAGGCCTTTAACAAAATCTGTTATCCAGGTTTCATCAACCGAAGGCAGGCTCAGTGACAGGGTTATCCAGGCGGGAATAGCACCGACCGCAGCCAGATCACTTAAGTTAACAGCCAAAGATTTATAGCCTATGGAAAAGGCTGAAACGGATTCGGGAAAATGAACACCGTTGACCAGTGTATCCATAGACACAGCCAGCGAATAGCCATCGGGCACAGACAAGATAGCACAGTCATCGCCGATGCCGGTTTTGACATCTGCTCTGCTTATAGATTGTGTATTGATTAATTGATAAATCAGATCAAATTCATTCACAGTAACACCGTCAATATTATTTCTTCAAGAAGTCTACCACGACTGTGACTGAATTTATTTGCCGGCTATTATTTGCTTTCTGACTGACGCAACTCAATCGCCGCTTTATCAACCACACCATTAACAAAGGTGTGACTGTTATCGCCGCCAAAAGCTTTAGCCAAAATAACGGCTTCGTTAATAACTACTTTATAAGGCACATCCAGACGGTTTTTTAACTCATAAAGAGCCAGCCGTATAATCGCTCTTTCAATAGGATCAAGTTCTTCCATTGTCGAGTCCATGTGTTTTTCAACAACGATATCGAGCACATCAATCTGCTGCGGTACTTTATGCATCAGCTCTTTAAAGTAGTCGACATCTACCTTAGACATATCCTGCTCTGTCAGATACTGTGTTTCTATTTCTTTTAAGTCATTACCTGCCATTTGCCATTGATAGATGGCTTGCATGGCACGGCGTCTGGCTAAACTGCGTTGTTTTACAAAACTGGTAGATGACATAGATTAATTGATCTGCTTTAAGAGGTTAACCATTTCGATGGCAGTAATAGCCGCTTCTGAACCTTTATTACCCGCTTTTGTACCGGCACGTTCAATGGCCTGTTCAATGGTATTGGTTGTCAGCACGCCGTTAATGACCGGGATATTATGGTCCAGTGAAACAGCCGCCATGCCCTTCGATGCTTCATTAGCAACAAAGTCAAAGTGTGGTGTTGAGCCGCGAATAACAGCACCTAAGCCAACAATCGCATCAAAGTTTTGAGTTTGCGCCAGCTTTTGAATGGTTACCGGCATTTCATAAGCGCCGGGAACCCGCAGCACAGTAATGGCCTCTTCTGGAACACCGCTGCGTTTAAAGGCATCAATAGCACCTGCCAGCAGGCTCTCTACAATAAAGCCATTGAAACGCGCAACGACAATAGCAAACTTGCCGTTGGTATAATGTAAGTCACCTTCAATTGTATTTATATCACTCATAACCGTTCCTAATAGTATCTCTTAATTTATTTTAGTCTGCTTTTAATCTTTTGGCGCATCAGTACCTTCGACATAATCTACCACTTCAAGGCCAAAACCTGCCAGTCCATGAATTTTACGCGGGCGGCTCATTAGACGCATTTTCTGCACACCCAGGTCCGTTAAAATCTGCGCACCAACGCCAAGTGTTCTTAAATCCGATGAGGCAGAGCTTTTAGCATCTGTCGTGGCCTGCTGAATCATTTGATTGACAATATCACGTGCAGAATGCTCTTTTCTTAAGATAACAATGATACCGGCCTCTTCTGCCTCTGAGATTTGCTGCATGGCTTTATCTAATGGCCAGCCGCAATGTTCACTACCTGCCAGTGAGTCACATAAAACATTTTCCATGTGCACACGAACAAGAACCGGCTGAGAAGAATCAATTGTGCCCTTAACCAGCGCAAGATGCAGGCAATTATCAAGGTTATCCTGATACGCATAAAGCCGATACTGACCAAACTTTGTAGGGAAGTCTTTATCGGCTATACGATCAACAGTCTTTTCATTTTCAATTCGGTACTTAATCAGGTCTTCGATAGAGCCCATTTTCAGACCATGTTCTTTAGCAAATATCTCAAGGTCCCCGCGCCGTGCCATGGTGCCGTCGTCATTTAAAATTTCAACAATAACCGCACTGGGGTCAAGGCCTGCCAGACGTGCGAAGTCACAACCGGCTTCGGTATGACCAGCGCGGTTTAACACGCCACCAGGCTGAGCCATTAGCGGGAAGATATGACCCGGCTGAATAATATCTTCAGGCCTTGCATCATCGGCAACTGCTGCGAGTACCGTCTTTGCCCGGTCAGCAGCAGAAATACCGGTAGTAACGCCTTCTGCGGCTTCAATGGATAAAGTAAAATTAGTACCATGCTCTGCATCAGTACCGTTAACCATCAGTGGCAGACGCAACTGCTGGCAGCGTTCACGTGTCAGCGTCAGACAAATCAAACCGCGACCAAAACGAGCCATAAAATTAATATCATCAGCTGTTGTAAGACTGGCAGCCATCAAAATATCACCTTCATTTTCACGGTCTTCATCATCGACAATGACAACCATTTTTCCCTGACGGATATCTTCTATAATTTCTTCAATTGTATTAAATGCCATAGTTATTCTTTCTTTTAAATATTTTTAATGAAGCCATTCTCTGCGAGAAAAGACATTGATACTCCATCGCTTTCTTTTTCCGCTGCTTTATCACCTAAAAGCAGACGCTCAAGATAACGGGCGATCAGGTCAACTTCAAGATTAACCTGTGTACCAACCTGGTAGTGTTTAATAACGGTTTCCTGCATCGTATGCGGTACAATATTCAATTCAAACTCAGCACCACTGACTTTATTGACAGTCAGGCTGATACCATCGACCGTGATAGAGCCTTTATGCGCGATGTATTTTGCCAGCTCATCCGGTGCCTTAATGGTGAAATGCACAGAACGACCGTCATCCGAACGTTCGACAACTTCACCCACGCCGTCAACATGCCCGCTGACTAAATGACCACCCAGACGAGTTGTTGGTGTTAGTGCTTTTTCAAGATTAACATCCGAGCCCTGCTGCAATTTGCCGGTAGCCGTATGATCAATGGTTTCATTTGAAACATCTGCAACAAAACTGCTCTGATCAAGTTCAACTGCTGTTAAACACACACCGTTAACCGCAATACTGTCACCTAACTGGACATCTGACATATCCAGTTTTTCCGTAGCAATCGTTAACCTTAAATCACCGCCTTTTTTTTCACTGGCGATAACTTTGCCGACAGATTCTATGATACCTGTGAACATCAGATTTTTAACTCGATAGTATACGAGGTCATTGGCAATGCCGTAGAGCTGTTAAATTCGGCGCCGGCTTCTACCCCGATCTTTGCAATGTCTTCAGCAGAATCCAGGCGATCATACATCGCATACATAGCACCCAATGCAAATTCAGAACCTGAGCCAATTGCCCAGAAGCGGTTGAACTCACTGACTTCTCGTAATGAGTAAACACCAAATATACCCTGTGCATTTGCAATTAACGCATCGATTCGGGTTGCTTCGTAGGGATCTTCGTCTTCGTCTTTACTGTTTAGAAAATACTTGTCTTTTAATACCGGGTGCAGTGCGCGAAATGACTCAAAGATATTTTCGCGGGAAGTGAAATCTATTTCTATTTCATTTTCTTTTAATGCATCTTCTTTCAGCACACTGGCCATTACTAATTCATGCGCAGCACTGCCGACAATACCAAAATAATTGCCATCAAAAGTCTGCACTTTATCATAGACTTTTTCATAGGTTGCGCCCATGCGTAAATCACCAAAACTGGTCAAACTGTCAGCCGCAATACAAACCTTACCGGCCTTTTTTACTACCACAATCGTGGACATTACTTCTGCTCCAGTCGCTTCTTAGTAACGGGTATAGCCGTGATGCGCCAGTCATCACCAACCGCCCGTATATCTTCAATTTTTAAATCAATGCGTTGCTGCATGTTTTTAATGCCGGGAAGTGCAAATAAACCCTGTGCATCATCACCCATTAAATGCGAGGCCATATAGATGACAATTTCATCAACCAGATTTTCACTTAACAAAGCACCGCATAATACTGAGCCGGCTTCAACATGCACTTCATTGATTTCATATTTCAGCAAAGTTTGCATCACAGCCTGTAAATCCAGTTTACCATCCTTTAGCGCCACTTCTTCAACGCTTAAATTAGGGTGTTGAAACAGCTTTGATTTGTCCGCCGTTAGCAATAACACCTGGCCGTGCAGATCCAACAGTTTAGCATCAGCCGGCAACCGTCCATTGCTATCGAGAATCACTCGCAAAGGCTGGCGAACTTCCTGTTGTATACCAAGCTCATCAGCCGTCAGCCGGACATTCAGTAACGGGTCATCTGCCAGCACCGTGCCGATACCGGTTAATATCGCTGAACTGCGGGCGCGCATGCGCTGCACATCCTGCCTGGCATCCGTTCCTGTGACCCATTTACTTTCACCGGAGGACATCGCCGTGCGACCATCCAGACTCATCGCCATTTTCACACGCACAAAGGGAAAGCCACCTTCCATACGCTTAACAAACCCTGCATTCAATTGCCTTGCACGGGATTCAAGCAGGCCAACCTTAACCTCAATTCCGGCATCCCGAAGCCGCTGTATCCCTTTCCCCGCAACCAGCGGATTCGGGTCTTCCATTGCCACATACACCGTAGCAATGCCGGCTTCAATTAATGCATCTGCACACGGTCCGGTTTTGCCATGGTGACTACAGGGCTCTAAGGTGACATAAGCCGTTGCGCCTTTTGCCAGCTCACCGGCACGGTGCAGAGCATTGATTTCAGCATGTGCCTCGCCTGCCTTATGATGCCAGCCTACTGCGATTTCCTGATTATCCCGAACAATCACACAACCCACGTTAGGATTGGGAGAGGTACTATAGACACCGCGTCTTGCATAACGCATGGCACTGGCCATAAATCGGGTATTCTGCATAATTATTTAGTCGGGTCGAGTTTATCAATCGCCTGACGAAAAGCATTCACATCATCAAAACTCAGATACACAGACGCAAAACGAATATAGGCGACATGATCGAGCTTTTTTAAAACTTCCATGACCAGCTCACCAATAAAACCTGTGGTGACTTCTCGTTCACCACTAGCCAGTAACTGATGTTTGATCTGATTGATACTGTCGTCAATTTTTTGTGTCTCAACCGGGCGTTTTTCCAGCGCTTTCGAAAGACCTGAACTCAGCTTGCCTTCATCAAACGGTTCACGAGTGCCATCACCTTTGATGACCCGTGGCATGTTTAACTCCGCTTTCTCGTAAGTTGTAAAACGCTCACTACAGGACAAACATTCTCGCCGGCGACGGACAGTGTCCTGATTGGATAAACGAGAATCGACAACTTTGGTATCCGGTGCTGAACAAAATGGGCAATGCATGCTTTAATTTACTCTGTTATTCAGCTGAATAAACGGGTTTACGCGCACAAAGATCAGTCACTTTAGCCTTGACCTGAGCGATCACTTCTTCATTGCTCATATCATCTAAAATATCACTCATCCAGTTTGCGATGTCAGTTGCATCCTGCTCATCAAAGCCACGCGATGTAATAGCCGGAGTACCGATACGCAAACCACTGGTGACAAATGGCGACTGAGGATCATTTGGCACGGCGTTTTTGTTTACCGTTAAATGTGCTCTACCCAGTGCGGCTTCTGCATCTTTACCGGTCAGACCTTTTTTGATCAGGCTGATTAATAACAGGTGATTTTCAGTGCCGCCGGAAATGACATCATAACCACGCGCCATCATAACCTTAGCCATCGCTTTTGCATTGGTAACCACTTGTTGCTGGTAAGTTTTGAACTGTGGCTCAAGCGCTTCTTTAAAAGCAACCGCTTTGGCTGCAATCACATGCATCAATGGGCCACCCTGGCCGCCAGGGAATATGGCAGAATTGAGTTTTTTCTCTAAATCAGGGTTTGATTTAGCGATAATAATGCCGCCGCGCGGGCCACGCAGTGTCTTGTGAGTTGTTGAGGTGACCACATCGGCAAATGGCACCGGATTGGGATAGATGCCTGCAGCCACTAAACCTGCAACGTGTGCCATATCGACAAACAAGTATGCGCCAACAGAGTCAGCGATGGCCCGGAAACGCTCCCAGTCAACAACCTGCGAGTAGGCAGAAAAACCGGCCACAATCATTTTAGGCTTATGTTCATTCGCCAGCGCCTGTACGTCATCGTAATCGATCATGCCGTTTTCATCGATGCCGTACTGAACAGCGTTATATATCTTGCCAGAGAAGCTGACCTTAGCGCCGTGAGTTAAATGCCCGCCGTGAGCCAGTGACATGCCTAGTACGGTGTCGCCGGGTGCACATAACGCCATGTAAACCGCGGCATTAGCCTGTGAGCCGGAATGCGGCTGGACATTGGCATAATCCGCGCCGAACAGTTCTTTAACCCGATCAATCGCCAGTTGCTCAGCAATATCTACGTATTCACAGCCTCCGTAATAACGCTTACCAGGGTAACCTTCGGCATATTTATTGGTTAATGACGAGCCCTGAGCTTCCATGACGCGAGGACTACAATAGTTTTCTGATGCGATCAGCTCGATATGTTCTTCTTGACGCACCGTTTCTTTTTCAATGGCTGAAGCCAGTTCATCGTCGTAACCGGCAATACTCATATGGATTGAAAACATGTAACCCCCTGAATCAGGCCTAAACCATTGTCGGGTTTAGGTTTATTGGAAAAAAATAGTTAAAATTTGGAGCGCAATCATACCGTATTTTGTGCCTCTTAGTATACTAAAGCGCTAAATATAGCGTGCTCAGTCTGTTATATTGACTACTACCGGCATATTTGCCATCACTATCCGCTGAAAAACCGTTTAATGGCAGCTAGCGAGTAAATATCGAAGAAATCACCTAAAATTTAACTAAGCTAATTGACTAACCAACTCGCTGAGATTGTAATATCCTGTGATGATTCATCGACAAAGCCCATAACTGAAAGAAGTGGTCTGATCAGGCACTCAAATTAGAGATCAGAGCTATTCACTATCGGCAAATAAAAAATTAAATAAAAATGGAAACACAGTGAACAGTTCAGTCAATAGTGGTGCCGTATGGCCCTCAAAACAGCCTCTCAGCAAGCTCGATACAGAGCAACTAAGTAAAAGAACATTACCTCACTTCATGCAACTGCTGTCTGAGGAAAAAATACCTGCCGAAGCAAATCTCATCGAAGCTCATAAAAACTTGTACGTGCCTTTTTGTGCCTGGCTGGCAGCACAACCAAAATCAGTGCCACAAATTATCGGCATCAATGGTTCACAGGGCTCAGGCAAGTCAACACTGACAAAAATATTGAGCAATATCCTCGAACATGGCTTTAATAAAAGAGTGGTCAGTTTTTCAATTGATGATTTATATAAAACTAAGCAATCGCGTCAGCTGCTGGCCCGTGAAATTCATCCGCTTTTTGCAACCCGAGGTGTACCCGGCACACACGATATTGATTTAGGTATCGCGGTCATTGAACACTTACTTCGAAAGCAAAATACTGAATTAGCAATACCGGTTTTTGACAAATCCTGCGATGACCGTCTGCCGGAATCCGAATGGACAAAATTTCAGGGCGAATGTGATATTGTGTTATTTGAAGGCTGGTGTGTAGGTGCTGCTTGTGAAGCTGATGAGGCGCTGTTAACACCGGTTAATACACTGGAGAAAGAGGAAGACGCGTCGGCCACCTGGCGACGCCATGTTAATCAGCAATTACGTAGTCGTTACGCAGACCTTTTTTCACTGATTGATACATTGATTCTGTTGAAGATACCTGATTTCAATAAAGTTTTTGAATGGAGAAAGTTACAGGAAAAAAAATTAAAAGCATCTATCAGTAGTGACAGCAAAAATAATGCGACTATGAGCGACACTGAAATTGACCGCTTCATCATGCACTACGAACGAATAACAAAACATACACTGAAAGAAATGCCGGATCGCTGCGATATTGTTTTTGAACTCGGCGACGACCACCAGATAAAGCACGTGATAACAAAGGATAATAAATGAGCACAACAGTAACTATCGAAACAACACCCTATTCTGATCAGAAGCCTGGCACCTCAGGCTTGCGTAAAAAAGTTACAGTGTTCAGACAGCCCCGTTACCTTGAAAACTTTGTACAGGCCATTTTCAATGTTGCCAGTGAACTAAAAGGACAATTACTGATTGTCGGTGGTGATGGCCGGTATTACAACCAACAGGCTATTCAGGTGATCCTTAAAATCGCAGCAGCAAACGGCGTGAAACAGGTTATGGTCGGCCAGAACGGTCTTCTGTCAACGCCTGCCGTCTCCCATCTGATACGAAAAAATAAAGCCGCAGGTGGCATCATTCTTTCTGCCAGCCACAATCCTGGTGGCGTTGATGGCGACTTCGGTATCAAATTTAATATCAGTAACGGTGGCCCGGCGCCAACCAGCTTTACCGACGCTGTTTTTGAACTCAGCAAATCAATATCGCAATATCAGATCATAGAAACAGCAGACATTCCACTGAGCGAACAACAGCAAGTGTTTATCGCTGATATGCAAATCAATATCATCGATCCCGTCAGTGATTATGCCGCTTTAATGGCAGAGCTATTTGACTTTCAAAAAATCAAATCCATGTTTACGGGCGATAATTTCACTATGTGCTTTGATGCCATGCACGCGGTTACAGGGCCGTACGCTAAAGAAATATTTGAAAACCAGTTGTCTGCAAATTCTGGCGCTGTTATTAACGGCGTCCCGCTAGAAGATTTTGCGGGCGGTCACCCCGATCCTAATTTAGCTCATGCAATAGAGCTGGCATCGTTATTAAACAGTGGCTTAAATGCGCCGGATTTCGGTGCAGCATCTGACGGAGACGGTGACCGCAACATGATTCTTGGACAGCATTTTTTTGTAAACCCCAGTGACAGCCTGGCCATCATGACGGCAAATGCACATCTGCTACCCGGCTATAAAAGCGGCATCAGCGGAGTCGCCCGTTCACTGCCAACCAGTCGCGCTGTCGACAAAGTAGCCGAAAGCATGGGTATCCGCTGCTACGAGACTCCGACCGGCTGGAAATATTTTGGTAACTTATTAGATGACAAGCGCATCACACTCTGCGGTGAAGAAAGTTTTGGCTCCGGTTCTGATCACATTCGTGAAAAGGACGGTATCTGGGCCGTTCTTTTCTGGTTAAATCTTATAGCGATAAAGCAACAGTCGGTTGAACAGATAGCCCGCGAACACTGGAAACAATATGGCCGGCATTATTATACCCGCCACGACTATGAAGCCATCGACAGTGAGGCAGCAGAAAACTTAATCCAGCATTTAAGAGAACAGTCAGCAACTCTTGCTGGTAAAGAGTATGCCGGTCACAAAATAACACTCTGTGATGATTTCAGTTACCGCGACCCTGTCGATAACAGCATCGCAGAAAAGCAAGGCATCAGAATTTTATTTGATGACGAATCGCGCATCGTCTACCGACTATCAGGCACAGGCACTGAAGGCGCCACACTGCGTGTATACATAGAAAACTATGTCACAGACACAACACAGCACACACTGGAAACACAGTCTGCACTGGCAGATTTAGTTGAAATCTCAAAAAATATCGCGCAAATAAAAACACACTGTAACCGTGAACAGGCAGATGTCATTACATAAAGTCTATTATTGACTGTGACGGATGTAAGTAAAATTTGTTCTACCGTCACTGATGGCGATAGCTCTAATAGCCTGAAACTGTTGCCTCATCTGAGGCAGCTAGCTGACATTTGATTAGTCCTGTTAACGGAAAACCATAATACTATCAATAAGCCCACTGTCTCCCTGACGCTCTTGAAAAACAGGATACTGTCATTGCTCACAACGCTCGCTATCGTGAGTTTTTTAAAAATAACGGACCGCAGCTTTCTCCTAAAAGAAGCACTGACAGGCAAAAGATAATATGGTATGAATTACTGTTAACTATCGTCTGTTAACCTGAGCACAATGCTTAATGAAAAATACAGAATCAATCACTTCGCCATTATACCGGCTCAGTAACAAGGAAAGGTAATTACATTAACAGCAAGGTGTCCTGTTGTTATCATCGCTGAATAAATACATAACGGATTTACTCTAACAGTGTCACTTATTTCATATATCTTGTTTTCATTTATGAATATATTTATGTAACTCATCAACGACTAATAACACCAAAGCAATTAACAAGAGCTGCCCCCAAATTTCCAGTGTTACCGGCTCCAGCATTAATATTGTACTCAGCCCCGGTATATGCATGGCGGCAATATGTATGGCCTGAGCAGATAACATACCAAACAGTAACAAGGGATTACTGAAAAACTTTGTCCTGAAGATGGAAATGGTCTCAGAACGACTATTAAAGACATGCACATTTTCAAACAACACCATCAGCAACAGTGTTATATTGCGCGCACTATGCTCTTCTACACCGGAACTGATCTGCCAGTAAAAAACCGCAAATGCTACACACCCCATCATCATTGCATTAACAATTACCCGCTGCAGCATTAAGCGATTAAAAATAGCCTCATCAGGTTTACGTGGCAACTGTTGTAACTCATGACCTTCTGCAGGTTCAAAAACCAGTGCCACATCCTGTATGCCGTTAGTCACCAGATTTAGCCAGAGTAACTGCAGTGGCAGTAACGGCAAGGGCAAACCAGTGAGGATCGATAACATTACCAGAGTAATTTCTGCTGCACCGGTCGATATCAGCAAAAAAATAACTTTCCTGATATTATTGTAAACAATTCGTCCCTGTTTTATGCCCTGCACGATGGAAGAAAAATTATCATCTGTTAATATCAGATCTGAATTTTCCCGTGCCACATCCGATCCGCGCTTACCCATCGCAATACCGACATGCGCATGTTTCAGTGCTGGCGCATCGTTCACACCATCACCCGTTACAGCAACGAACTCCCCGCTTTCAATCAGGCTTTCTACAATCTGCATTTTTTGATGCGGCTCGACACGAGCGAACACGCGCTTCTCTGCAACCAGCTGGTTAAAATCGGCTTTGCCTGATTCATAGGCACGCTTTAACTGTGCACCGGTTACGGGTTCATCATAATCTCCTCGCGAGTTCCTTTGTGCTATTCCCAGTTCCTTCGCCAGTACCTGAGCCGTGAGCGGATGATCACCTGTGATCATCGCAACTTTAATTCCCCCTTCACGGCATTGCTTAACCGCATCAATCACCTCAGGCCTGAGCGGATCGATCATAGCGACCATGCCAATAAATTCGAGCTGCTCTAAACAGGTTCTTGGGTCATCCGGTACCTGCTCGAGTACCCGGTGCGCAATACCGAGTACCCGATAACCTTGTGCAGCAAGTTGCTCTGCTCTATTTTCAATTTCTTTTAAACTGTCAGACGGAGGAACATTAACCGCTTTGTCGCACATGCTCAGCAGGCGCTCAACACTGCCCTTTACAAAAAGCTCAAGGTGATCCTCGAAGCGGTTTATACTCGCTGCATAGGCGGTATGTGACTCATAGGGAATACTGGCAATTTCTGTATAGCGTTTACGCGCATCATCTGTACCAGCCGTGAGTTTGTTCATCAGCACCAGTAATGCGATATCAACATGATCACCATGCTCCTGCCATTTGTTGTCAATTAATTCGAGACGCGCTTCATTGGCAAGGACACCGCCCGCCAGTAATAACATTAAACTTTCCGGGTCATATACGCCGTTGTCATCGCGCGTGATATTACCATGCATATTCAGGCCTTCACCACTGACCGAATAGGCGCTGCCATCAGCCAGCATAATACGTCGAATAGTCAGTTCATTAAACGTCAGTGTGCCGGTTTTATCTGAGGCGATAAAAGTACAAGAACCTAATGACTCAACGGCAACAAGCTTGCGAATAATGACGCCGACAGCTGCCATTCTTTTCATGCCGATAGCTAGAGCGATGGTGATAGCCACCGGCAAACCTTCAGGAATCGCAGAAACAGCCAGCGCAACACCTAGCAGAAAGACGGTTGAAAGATCATCACCACGGGCTGCGGTAACGATAAATATTAATGTAATTAGAATGAGCATGGCCCAGCTAATACGTGTGGTGAAACCCTGAATGCGCAGAACCAAGGGAGGCCTGGTATCTGCATCACTGCTAACATCCTGTGCAATCTTGCCTATTTCAGTCTTGATTCCTGTTGCAATCACTTCACCATGTGCACGGCCTCGCAGCACAATAGTGCCTGCGTAAGCAAGATCAAGTCTGTCACCGGCAGGCATATCATCATGCCCTGTAAATTGTGCATCTTTGTCGGTTGCAAGAGACTCGCCCGTCAGCATAGACTCATCCACTTCCAGCTCCATCGTCCTTAACAGTTTGATGTCGGCAGGAATTTTGTCGCCTGAAACCAGCAGTGCAATATCACCGGGAACAATGTCTGCAGCATTGATAATGCACTGCTCTCCATCACGGATAACCGTGGCCTGATGCGGGACCATTTTTTCCAGTCCGGATGCTGATTTTTGTGCAGCGTATTCCTGAAAAGTTCCGATAGCAGCATTTAGAAACAGCACGCAGAGTATAAAAATGCCGTTGAGATTTTGCCCAAGCAGTAATGAGAGCACAACTGCGGCTAACAGTACGTAAATAAACGGGCTTTTAAACTGACGTAAAAATATTAAAGATAAGTCTGCCCGCTCAGGCTCTGGCAGACAGTTTGGGCCAAATTTAAACAGGCGCTGTTTTGCCTGTGCATGACTTAATCCGGATGGTGTTATCATCGGCTGCTCGGTCAGTACGAGAAACTAAAACATATTGACTTCAATATACTACAGTCTGCCGGGATTACGCAGCGCTGAATGTTTTCTAGCCCTGCATCTGTGTTGCCAGCTGCATAATTTCCTGCCGGTGTGTTACTGGCTTAAGCGCCAATAACTGTTTCATTAAGTCTCTGGCTTTATTTGCAGCTTCAAGGTGATACCAAAGCAGTTCAATTTCAAGAAGCCTGCAATGAACAGCATCAAATTCACCGTTATAACGACTATTCGCATTATTAATCAGGCAATATGCCAGCTCATACTTTTGTAGCTTTATGGCTGACTGAGTTAATAATATCAACTCACCCGCCTGAGCAAGTACAAAATCTTTAGAAACCAGCTGACACTTTTCAGCATAACTCACAGCTGCAGAAAAACGCTGCGTATTTAATAATAAATAAATAACCAGACGCCCCACACATAAAAATGCCCGGCTGGGTTGCCACTGACTCATACGGTCAAAAAGCTCTTCATAAATTTCCACACTTCCCTGTTTATACTCAAAATCATCAAGCAATAATACAACAGCATCACTGTCTCTTTCGGTTTGCACATAAGTATAGAGCTTACTTAAATGTGCCTCGCATTCACGCTCCGCGTTTTTGCTCCTTATCCTGTCATCAAACTGTTGTTTACCGCCAATATAACTGGCATCGAAGGTGTTTATATTACGACTATAGCGCCTGTAATTTATTTCTTCTTTTAATTCATCTTTGATATCCTGTCGTCTTTCCTTAAACCATAGCTTACCCAGAAAGTACCCGGTTATGCCGCCACTGACATGGGCAATAAGATTTACTCCTCCATTATTGCCGTCATTCAAAAGATCCCAGCTGTCCCAGCCTATATACCATAGCGCCAGAATCCAGGCCGGTATATAAACAGTTTTCAGAAAAGTAAAAAACCAGACAAACACCCTGATTTTAGCCTCTGGCATAAGATAAGCAGCGAGCCCGATCATGCCGCTAACAACTCCCGACAGACCCAGCGTAGGAACAGGATGGGTTCCGATGCTGATCAGTGAATAAGTAATATGTGTGCTAAAGGCAATAAGCAGTAAAGCTTTAATAAATTTCCAGCTATTGCTGATTAAGATTTCAAGCGCCGGAGTAAAGGCAAAGAAAAACAGCAGATTAAAAAAAATATGCCCTAAGTCACCATGCGCCAGTGACGAAGTTATCATTTTTAACGGGTTCCATGAATCAGGATAATACATGATCGACTTATTAAGGCCACTGATCAGATCTTCTGAAAAAATCAGATAATGCTTTTCAATAAACTTAACAGTCATTCCCGTTGATCCAGAGTATAAGAGATTATCGCTAATAAACTGCTGCAGGTCCCAGTCATCCCGCAGGTAAACATGGATATCAGTGAGGATTTCTACGCATTCACGGCGACCATTTAACGGGCTTTCATTTAATCCCGGACTGTTTGCTTCAGAAAGAGACTGACAATACAGAGTTGCTGCCTGTAAAATCGTGCTGTTATTTTGATATTGCAGAAAAAAAATAACACTGCAAATTATCATTACCGCGTAGGTAACGACCGGCAGTTTATTTAGCTTGAGCTCAGTACTATAAGGAATAAAAAACATATCGCTCCGTGCTATGTTTATTGTTGCTATTTATTGTTATTGTGGCTTTATCTTATTCCATATCTCCACAGTATAAAAGCCATACGGGTATTTTAAAAAGTAAGTTTTTATACATTGTCGTAGCTAATCAGAGAGCGATTATTTGAAAAGCATACAATAACCATTCAAATATGAGCAGTATAAATAAAAAAGATAACAAAAACAGAGGGAAAACTGTTCAAAAAAACTCGGATAACAAGTACCTGAGTTATTTATCTGGCTACGAAAGAGCAAGTAGCCACTTTTAACCGCTAGTGATATATACATGCAGCCGATAATAATGGACAGACGCTGATATTTTATTTTTTAATTAGTACTCAGGCACAATGACAAACAACTCATACATGTATTGGTTACAAAATCAGGCATCCCTGCCAGCAACATCACTACCAGCCGAACATCATATTATCGACTAATAAATTTTGTCCATCATACTCATTTTTAGAGGCAACTATGAATTTCTGTGTTTGTTTACTGAAACGATTCAGAAGGTTATGTGCCGCCTGACTGCCCTTTTCACTCAGTAAAAATTGTGTTATTTCAGCTTGTTTTTCTGCACTAATTCGCGCACTAATGGTAATCCCCTGATTAGTCAGCACCTGACTCTTAGCAATGACTTTTAAGCTGCTTCGTGCCTGTTGTTCCATATTGTTTTTGAAAAAGCTCTCTCTGAAAACAGCGGCATCACATTTTCCTGCTTTAAATGCAGCATATACTTTATTAAAGCCGTCTTTAATGGCGATGAACTTTGGTTGCTGCACCTGATTAGGAAACATAGAATAAACAGACAATGTACCAAGGTGTGGTGATGGTAATACGCAGATTTTACGTGATATTAAATCTTCTTTTGTATTAATTATCGAGTTGTCATTTTTTGTCACCAGAACAAAAGCTAAATCACCGGGCAATCTGACCAATGGATTTGCATCAGTCTTATTAAAACGCCATGCAACAAAGTGCGGACCATCAAATACGAAATCATATTTACCTGATTTCAAAAACTTCTTGTACATTGACCAGTTACCAGGATGCACATACTTTACCTCTGCACCCATAATCCTGCTCAGTTCTGCAGTGAGTGATCCATAAGTTTTTATGCCGTCTTCAGCACTCTCTCTGGGTGGTGCCGTGAAGTAGTATTCTGCTGCTGCTGTATTAATGCTTAAAACAGTCAGCACTGCGCTGCAAAATAACGATTTCAATAGTTTGTTTGATTTATTCATTTAATTTTACCGGGTGTCAGAAACAAAGCAGGCTCTAACTCATCCGATAAGTATGAACTTACCTTATATTACCATACGGTAATATTATAAATTACTTACATTAAATCAGGTCATCTGCTGTGTATAAAAGCTAATAGGCAAAAAACTTCAAATATCAGGCAAAACTGTCTGGTTAATTTTTAAAGCGGTTTATAACAGTGAATCAACTTATATAATCATGAAATTAAAAAATAATCTGCTTGATTAGACAATAGAGATAATAAGCATTATTTTATACTCACGGATAGAGCATCTCATTAATATCATGGTTAAATTAATGCCATCATATATTGTAAATATTCACAACTCGGCTGTGTCATTAACGCTCTAACAATAAAAAATGCTATAGTTTATTTTAATTTAGATACATAAAAGCAATCACTAAGGAGATTGTATGGCGGCAGTAAAAGAAATGTCCTGGCTAGGTATAGGCATCAGGTTTTTAATCGCCTGGATTATCGTTTTCTCAAGTTATAACCCCAGTGGTTACTCATTTGTCAGCTGGGTACTTAATACTGAATCCGGCAATATTGTCTTTAAAGTCTTTATTGGTGTTACGCTTATCATTGGCTGGGCCATATATATTCGCGCAACCAGACGGTCATTGGGGATGATTGGAATTGTACTGGCCTTTGCTTTCTTTGCCGCATTACTTTGGTTATTAATCGACCTGAACATAATACCTGCAAATACAGCGAGCGCAGTTACTTATATCGTACTTTTTATTATTGGCTGCTTGCTTGCAACCGGCATGTGCTGGTCTCATATTCGTCGTCGGATTAGCGGTCAACTGGATGTTGATGAGATTGAGAGTTAAACTTCAGTTTTGAATTGTGTGAGTTCAATACACCTAATTAAAATAGTGAGCTCACCTATTCTTCGTAAAGCCAAGCCCGTCGAATAAAAGCGGGCAACCTGTTGGCCGTGTTCCCGGGCTATACACAAAGCAACAACAGTGTCACTGCCAGCCGCTCTACAATTGTTTTACCAGCCGAAAATCATATTATCGACCAACAGGTTCTGACCATCATATTCATTTTTACTGGTGTAAATAAACTTTTTATTTTTCTTACTAAAGCGTTTTAACAAATTATCAGCTGCTTCACTGCCTTCTTTGCTCACCAGAAACTCTGCAATTTTTTTCTGTTTATCTGCACTAACACGCTTACTGATTGTTATGCCCTGATTAGTCATGGTCGGGCTCGTAGCGAGCACTTTTAAAGCTTCACGTGCATTGTCGTCCATGTTGTGCTTATAAAAACTCTCTCTGAAAACAGCCGCATCGCACTTACCTGCTTTAAAGCTCGCATATACCTTTTTAAAGCCGCCACCGGCACTGGCAACAAATTTTGGCTGCTGCACCTGATTGGGAAACATGGAATAAATAGCCAGCGTTCCCAGATGAGGTGATGGTATCACACAGATTTTACGGGAAATTAAATCTTCTTTTGTTTTAATCATATTGTTGTCTTTGGCTGCAACCAGAACAAAAGAAATATCACCCGGAAGGCGGACCAAAGGATCAACATCGGTATTATTAAATCGCCAGGATACAAAGTGCGGCCCATCAAAAACAAAGTCGTAGTCTCCCGATTTCACAAACTTTTTATAAGTTGGCCAGTTTTTTGGATGCACATACTTCACTTCTGAGCCCATTATTTGGCTTAGTTTAGCAACCAATGGGCCATAGGTTTCAAGCCCTTTTGCAGCACTTTCTCGTGGCGGTGCTGTGAAAAGGTATTCTGCTGTCGCAGAGCTGATGAATAACACTGAAATAAGTGCACTAGAAGATAGCAAATTAATGAATTTGTTAATTTTTACCATAATTCTTACCGATGAGAATAATTATAAAGACTGCTCTAACTCATCCGATAAGTATGAACTATATTAACTACTGCTTAAATTAGCAGGCAATAATATCACCTTTAGTTAAAAAAAGAGTTCATTTGGTAGCGCATTTTCTACACTTCATCGCGTATTCGACCGAACTGTAATTAGTGAGTGACAAAATTTGATCGAACATCTTGTTTACTATTTTAACTCTACTGGCGCCTGCTAGTGCAAGCTATAGCGGAGACCGAATAGCCTAAATATTATAAGGTTTTAATTATTAGTGCTGTTAAAAAATAGAGATGTGATAATTGATAAGCGGCTAAAAAACAAACAGGAATTATCATAATAAAACCCGGAGCATCTCACTTATTTTTATATTTTCTTTTTGAATTTTTTTTACTGATCGGGGTTGTTTTAGATTTGAATACCCTTCTTGACTTGCTTTTTTTAGCTGCTGGTTTGTCGGTTGTTTTTTTGGAATTGACAAGTGATTTATCAATTTCAGCCATTTCGTCTCTGGTCAGGTTTCTCCACTCCCCTGTTTTCAGCTTACCTAAGTGTACATTCATTATTCGTACACGCTTTAGCTTTGTCACCTCATAACCCAGATATTCACACATCCTCCGAATCTGACGGTTAAGGCCTTCTGTAAGGATTATTTTAAAGACAAAACGACTTTGAATAGTCACTTTACAGCGCTTAGTCACGGTATCCAGAACAGGCACCCCCTGAGACATGAGTTCAACAAAGCGCTCTGTTAGTGGTTTGTTAACCGTAACAATGTACTCTTTATCATGGTCATTACCTGCACGCAGAATCTTGTTAACGATGTCACCGTCGCTGGTGAGAAAAATCAAACCCTCTGAGGGCTTATCCAGCCGGCCAACAGGAAAAATTCGTTCGCGGTGTCCGATAGCATCGATGATATTACCGGCAATATTACGCTCTGTTGTACAGGTAATACCGACAGGTTTGTTATAGGCAATATAAATACGGTCTGATTTATTAACCGCACTGGGCTTTATGCGCTTGCCATCTGCGATGACAATATCTATATCTGAAACTTTACTGCCCAATTCTGGCAGCTTACCATTAATTGTCACTCTCTTTTGCTCTATAAGCTTATCCGCCTCGCGACGAGAACAAAAACCAGAGTCACTAATAAATTTATTTAGACGAATGCCGCTATCTGTATTCAAAGTATATTACGCACTATAAAAATACTAGGGTATCATAAAAAACGTTCGGTTTAGTACTCTATACTATTTATACAGCAGCAGAAGCCCTGACACAGAATAAAGTCTTTTTATATACCCAGTTTCTGACTGATGCTTGCTAATAATTCTTTTGCATTGATTGGTTTTGTAACATAATCATCAAAACCGGCCGCCAGCCCCCTGTCAATATCTTTCTGCATAGCATTTGCACTCAATGCAACGACAACAATATCGCGGGTTTCCTTATGCTGTTTTAAATGTCTAAGCACATCAAACCCGTTCATTCCGGGCAGATTAATATCAAGCAGTATCAGGTCTGGCCGGTGCTCGATTGCAAGCTCTAATCCTAAGAACGGCTCATGCGCACTCCACATATGAATAGAGGGCTGGTGTGACAATAATAATTGCACTAATCTCAAATTAGTCGGGTTATCTTCAATATAAAGGACGTTATATTTTTTTCCCGGATCAGAATCATTATCCATCTTTGTATCTCCATTTGATAGCGGCAACATCGGATAATATTGTGCCGGTTTCGACTTAGCATGATCTTCTGATGAATCACCGGCAGGTAATATAAACCAGAAAGTACTGCCGATACCCGGCTGACTATCCACACCAATTTTACCTTGCATTAATTCAATGAGGTTTTTAGTAATAACTAGACCTATTCCGGTGCCTTCTATTTCAGACTGTTCAGCACCTAAGCGATTAAAAGGTTTAAATAACTGTACCTGCTGTTCATTTGTTAAACCAGCACCGCTATCAATAATACTGACGCGAGTATAATCACAATCAGTCGTATCATAAGTAATGACAATAGAACCGTTCTCACTATTATATTTGACCGCATTACTCAGGAGATTTAAAAGCACCTGCTTCACTCTGGTACGATCACCCTTGACGATACTTCGCTGACATAATAATTCACTAACCGCTATGGCCGTGTCATTACGTTTAATAAAAATTGTCAGACCATGTTTTTCAGCTAAAGGTGTAATTAATTTAAGTGCTTCTTCTATCAGCTCTTCAAGTGAGATAGGTTCGATTGATAACTCTATCCGGCCTGATTCTATTTTAGTAAGGTCAAGTATTTCATTAATCAGTGCTAAAAGATGCTCGCCGCCCTTTTGTATTTCGTTAACGTACTCAGTCTGTACAGAACTTAAATCATCGCCATTTAATTCCAGTAACTGACTAAAACCTATAATCGCATTAAGCGGTGTACGCAGCTCATGACTCATGCTGGACAGAAACTGGGATTTGGCATGATTAGCATTTTCTGCCTCATCACGTGCATCCAGCAGTGCCTTTTTGGCTAACTCCCTGGAAGTAATGTCGCGCAAAACACCAACGTAACCTGACCGTACATCCCCCTGCATTGGTGTTACATTCAGTTCCATCGGAAAAGAACTGCCGTCTTTTCGGCATCCCTTAAGATCTCTTGTTCGATGGATAATCCGGGGTTCATTCAATGCTGAATTTTTAGTGTACTCTTCATGCTCATCTCTCTCATCCTGATGAAGCAAGATTGATACATTTTTGCCGATAACTTCTTCAGATGTATAATTAAATATCTTTTCAGCTGCCGGGTTAAAGCCATCGATAATGCCGTGATCATCGATGGTAACAATGGCATCTGCAATGGCTTTGAAAACGGTTCTCTGTTGTGCTTCACTTTGCTCAAGAGAGCGGGTTCTTTCTGCAACCTGTGCTTCTAAATTATCGTTTAGATCACGCAGGTTTTTTTGCGAACTGTCAACCTGCTGAATCATACTTTCAAATGAGCGCGCCAGTACTCCCACTTCATCATTCAAATACAGCGGCAAACTTTCCAGTGAGCTTTTATTATGCGAGTAATCATCGACTGCTGACGTCATTTGTTTTATAGGACGGGTAACACGCACAGATACAAGTATTGCAATACCAGTGGCTATAAAAGCCAGAATAAGACCCCATATTGCCATATCGTTAAGTACAGCTGACTGACTGGCAACAATATCACCAAAAGCCTGACTCATGGTCACCGAGATATATCGCTCGGGTCGTAAAGGATCGAACAGAATTTTTGAAAATACTATAGCGTAGTCACTTTTGCTTTCATCAGGTTTGAGTACATGGTGCATTTTTTTATTTTCTGGCAGAAACAGCTTAGCAAGACGGGGAATATCTTCCTGTATACGATAACGTTTACCCAGATCAAAACCATAGGTTTTACTTTTATCAGGATGCAGTAAATAACCACCCTGATCGTTTGTTATATAAATATTTCGTCCGGTTTTCTCAATCTCATTATGAATCTTTTGTAACTCTTCACCAATTTCAGTAGTAATCAGAACAATTCCGGCTACAGCGCCCGTTCTGTTATCATATACTGGTGTCGAAGTCCGCATAACCTGACGGTGAGGCTGGCTAACTTTTCCATATTCGCGGTTAAGGTTTATTTCCGATAAATATACAGCACCACTTTCTAATTTCATTGCTTCAATAAAATAACGTCTTTTTTTCTTACTTTGTAATCGTTCATCACTCATTGCCGCTATTTTTTTAGTTTCAAAATTGCGCTCAACGACAATTAACTCCTGGCCATTTTTATCGATAAACCGAAGTGTAAGGTAGGATTTTTTACTATTTATTACCGTTGTAAAAATTGACTCCAGACGTAATTTCCACTGCGTAAATGTTGACTGACCTATCGCATCATAATTATTCGAACTTTTAGCCCGGATAATACCCTGAATCGGCGGTGTTTCAGATAAAATCAATACCTCTGCATACAGATCCTCAATTTTACTTTGTAGCCGGTTCCCGGTATTTTGAATCTCGGCTTCAATCGCGCTGAAGGTATTTTCTACTAATATATTAGAAATTTTAGTATAGAAAAGACCGCCGATAACACTACTGGTCAGCAATACAACCAGCACTGTACTTAAGCTAAACTTATGAACAATCGATAACTTCATAGGTTTTTGTCCGTTACCACTACAGCCCGGCAGACCTGTTCAGAATTATTCTGCATAAGCCTCCACTTTCAGTTTTTTCATTAGTGTATTGACAACACTATAGTTGTGCGCCGGCACCCAGCCAATGTATTTACCCGCTTTTGCAGCCAGGGTCTCAGGTTCCAGCGACAGGAGTATTTGCTGTATCTGCTGTTGCAGTTTTTGCGGAACGTTTCGCATTGCGGCAAAGCTCCACTCTGGGTACAGCTCTGTACTAAGAAAAAAAGGAAAGCTCTCTATATCTTTATTATTAAGAATACGAAAATATCTGAGATCAATTTCACCGGTTGACTCCATATTTTCAAGCGTATCAGTTCGCACTACACCTACATCGGCTATACTATCCCTGACTGCCCGGACAACTTCCTGATGGGTTCTTGACTTACTAAACAATAATTTACGGGCGTCTTTGTACGGATCAAAATCATTTTTAAGCATCTCATACCACGCCATGCGCCAGCCACCAAATGCTGACTCTGATACCGCCATCAGAACTTTGTCTTTAAAGTCTGATATTTTAATAATATTTTCATTACGCACATGGGTAAAGATCACCGATCCAAACTGATCCTGAGCTGTATTCGCGCGTTTATTGTTTAACGTAACCAATGCAGTTGCTCCGTATAATTGGTCTATTTCAACAAAAGATGACGGGTTAGTTAATACAAAATCAAACTCATGCTGACCTGCCAGTTTTGTTAATTCCTCCAGTTTTAATACAGGCATAAGGAAGAATCTATGCTCTGGGAATTGTGCATTCAGCACATTGACTGTTTGCTGCCACTGTTGCTTGGCCTTTTCAATGCCATGATGTGCCCTGACAGCAATCCGGTATTCTTTAGCCAGCAAGCCCTGAGACAGAAATATGCACATCATTATCATAAGGGCTTTAATTGCTGGTCTCATTACTGATCTCGGTGATTATTGCTTTAAAAGAGATGCCGTTAAATATAAATATTTACTAGTATTGATTCATAGTTTAGTACAAGTATCCGGTCTTTTCTGTCGTCGATATAAATATAGTAATATTATGATATACCTGTTCTTTAACTATCACTACTGTATAAGTAGCGCATAGCAGGCTCCTTAAGTTTTTGATTTATTTGACTAATTAAACGCTTCTGTGCAGGACTAATAAGAGCACTGCACGGCTTAAGGTGATTCATACCACTCAAGCATGCCTGATCCTGGCTTCAGGTCCTTCCATTGTTCAATATCAAAGCTGATACAACAAAGACCCGCTGTATTAAAAGTAAGCGTTTCACCCGTCAGGCTATTGGCTAATTCAGACCAGGTAGGTTCATGACCTACCAGCATAACAACCTTGTCGTTTTCACTGAGGTGCTTGAATAATTCAAACAGCACGTTAACTGTGGTGTTATAAAGTGCATCTGTAACGGTACTGTCACACTCCCACTGCCCTGCCATCATTGCCAGATTCATGGTTTCAACAGCCCGGCTGGCTGATGAACAGACCACCAGATCCGGGTGAATGTCTTTTTCATTAAGCAATTCGCCCATGAATTTTGCCTGCTGTATACCATGTTTGGTCAGGGTTCTTTCATGGTCACTGGGAGCATCCATTCCGGACTTTGCATGACGAAAAATTAAAAGTGTGTGTGACATATACAGTTGCCTTGTTTTGTTCTTGAAATAAAATTACCAGTTTTAATTTACGTTTTACTAGCTCACCTTCAGTCAGATATTCCTCGTCGTAACGGTTATTAGACTGGTTGTTAATAATACCGGCCTTCATCAGTTGATGCTGATTGATGACGCTATCTCGTTTTTAAAGTACCTGACAGGCTTCATCAAAAGTAAGTCGCGGCAGTCTGCCATACAGTTTGCTGTCATCGCCGTAACCAATCGCACAGATAAAATTACACTTTACTTTTCCGTCAGGGAAAAATTCGTTATTTAATTTATCATAATCAAGTCCGGACATAGGACCGCAATCCAGCCCCAGACTTCTAACCGCCAGCATAAAATACGCCGCCTGAAGCGAACTGTTTCTGAAAGCATTTTCTTCAATTTTCTTCTCATTACCAATGAACCATGAACGGGCATCATCATGCGGGAATAACTGCGGCAGTTTTTCATAAAATTCCATATCCATGGCAATAATAGCAACCGCGGGTGCCGACATAGACTTTTCAACATTGCCTGCTGCTAGACAAGCCTTCAGCCGCAGTTTAGCTGCATCTGACTGTACAAACACGAATCTTGCAGGGCAGGAATTGGCGCTGGTCGGGCCCATTTTCATCAGCTCATATATTTGTTCTATGATGCCGTCCGGCAAGGACTTATCCTGCCAGCCATTATGGCTTCTGGCCGATAAAAACAAGGTATCTAATGCTGTCTGATCTAATTTTTTAACCGTCATTGTGTATTCTCTTTATATATTAATTATTCTGTATGAAAACTATCATATATTAATTGTGCTAATGCCTTACTAATACCCGGTGTTTTAGCCAGATCTTCTACACCCGCTTTGCTGACCGCCTGCAAGCCACCGAAGTGTTTTAGTATCGACTGACGCCTTTTAGCACCCATACCCGGTATCTGCTCCAGCTGCGATGTGGTTCTGGATTTTTGCCGCTTCGCACGGTGACCGGTGATTGCAAAGCGATGCGCTTCATCACGCACATGCAAAATTAAATTCAGAGCCATGGACTGCTGCCCGGGGTAAAGTTCCGTGCCATCGGTCATGACCAGCTTTTCAAGTCCGGCTTTTCTGCCCTCACCTTTGGCCACACCAATTAACAACACGTCTTCTATTTCCAGCTGATTCATTACTTCGATCGCCTGTGATAGCTGACCTTTACCACCGTCTATAAACAATATATCCGGTTTTTTGCCTTCGCTTTTTCGGATTTTTGCGTAACGCCTTTTCAGTGCCTGTTTCATTGCCGCATAATCATCACCAGGCTCTATGCCTTCAATATTAAAACGACGATAATCGGTTTTTAACGGCCCTTCAGGTGTAAACACAACACAGGAAGCCACGGTGGCTTCGCCCATCGTATGGCTGATATCAAAACACTCTAATCTTGCGGGCATATGATCAAGGTGTAATAACGCCTGTAGTGCATCAAACCGTTTAATCATTCCTGCTGCGGAGTTAACCCGCGTGAGCAGCGCCTTTTGCGCATTCTGTCTGGCATTATCCAGCCAGTGCCTTCGGTCACTGCGCACCGAACTGGAAAGCATCACTTTCTTACCGCGTTTATCAGACAGCACCTCGGCAATGAGCTCATGGTCCGGCAGACTTTCACTTAGAATTATTTCAGCCGGAATGTCGTTATTAAGATAATACTGCGGTAAAAAGGCATTTAATATATCAGCCTCCTGCATACTCTCAGGCAGCTTTGGAAAGAAACTTTTGGTACCAAGACTCTGACCATTTCTGATAAAAAATATTTCTACACAGGCGTGACCGGCATGTGTCGCACAGGCAATGACATCAATATCGCCGCCGGAGCCAGTCATGTACTGGCCTTCAATAACACTTTGTAAATAACTAATCTGATCTCTGAACTCAGCGGCTTTTTCAAACTGCAACAATGTAGCAGCCTGCTCCATCTGTGCGACCAGATCCTGAACCACTTTCTGGCTTTTACCTTCAAGAAACTGTGTGACATGTAAGATATCATTTGCATAATTATGCTGGCTAATGCTTTTAACGCACGGTGCGGTACAGCGTTTAATTTGATATTGCAGACAGGGCCTGCTGCGATTTTTAAAATAGCTATCATCACACTGGCGAATGCGGAAGACTTTTTGTATCAGGTTCAGTGTTTCCCTGACGGCTCCGGCATTCGGATAAGGACCGAAATAGCGACCTTTTTTTCGTTTGGTGCCGCGGTGAAGCCTGAGCATCGGGTAATCGTCCTCCGTTGACAAAAACAAAAACGGATAACTTTTATCATCGCGTAAAAGAATGTTATATCGCGGCAGAAACTCTTTAATTAAATTACTTTCAAGAATTAATGCCTCACCTTCCGTATGTGTGATGGTTGTTTCAATGTTTATAATCTGTGAGACCAGCGACTGTGTTTTAGCACTTAAACCGGTATTTCTGAAATAGCTGGACAGCCTTTTCTTGAGATCTTTCGCTTTACCAACGTATATTATCTCATTTTTTTCATTATACATCCGGTATACACCCGGCAATGAGCTGCAGTTTTTAAGATAATTTTTTGCATCGAAGGTTTGTGGTTTATCAGTCATAACTAAGTTTTTCTAAACCGGATAATAGTGTGTCGATTGTTTTTACTGGCGCCGTTTAAAAAGCGCAGCACAGGAGAAGTAGTTAACTGAATTCAAACAGAGATGCCGATTTTAGCCCGGCATTTAACAGCCCAGTGACAGATCACTAGCCTGTAGAAAACATGCGTTAGTTGTTGATATGTTCTTCAATATCATCATCCAGAATACCGTGCTGGATAGCCAGCCTCATCATTTCAACATCGTTCGTTACTCCCAGCTTCTCATGCAGTCGTTTACGGTAGGTACTGACCGTCTTCGGGCTGAGGTTTAACTTATCTGAAATAGTCGATGTACGCTGGCCCTGACTGATCATCAGCAGTACCTGCAGCTCTCGCTGCGACAAGGTGTCAATCGGCGAGTCATTGCCCGGCAGCATGGATAAGGCCAGCTGCTGTGCAATACTGGGAGCGATGTACTTCAGTCCTTTTGAAACTTTATGTATCGCATCCACCATCTCCTGTACTTCGCAGCCCTTGGTTAAATAACCAACAGCACCGGCTTCAAGTAATCGTTTAGGCAATGGCCCGTCACTATGGACAGTAATGATAATGATTTTAGTATTGGGGCAGATAGTCTGTAAACGATGAGTGGCTTCAAAGCCACCGATTCCGGGCATGTTGATATCCATCAGGATGACATCAGGGGGATCTATCCGGCATTTTTCCAGACACTCTTCACCACTGCTAACATCAGAAACGACCTCGATACCCAGCTGATTTTGCAATAAGCTTTTGATGCCAAATCTAACCAGATCATGATCATCTACCAACATAACACGAATAGCCATCAACACCTCTAATTATACTTTTAGTTAAAACTATCTATGTAAGTATTTCAAATATAAACCATTAAGCCTTAAAAAGACATCTCAGCCAGTCTACCAGTTCTTATATGGGTGTTTTATTAAATTCACATTATAGTATCGCGGATCCTCACTGACTTCCTCAGCCAGCCACTCAGGTCGCTCAAAACTCTCGCTTTCACAGCTCAGCTCAATTTCGGCAACGATCAGGCCCTCGTTCTCTGCAAAGAACTCATCAATCTCCCAGACATGTTCCTCAACAGCAATACGGTGACGGGTTTTATGTACTTGTGGCTGCCGGCACAGTTTATCAAGCATCTCCAGCGCATCGCTTAACGGAATGTCATATTCATATTCCAGCCGTGTAATACCAATCGTTGCACTTTTAATATTAATATTGGCACGCTCACCTTCAACTCTGACTCGTACAGACGAGGTATCCAGCGGTGCCAGATAGCCCTGGCGAATAAGCGTTGATGATTGTACATATTCCCGCCAGTTGTTATTTTTTAATAAAAACTTACGCTCAATTTCTAGCGCCACCATAACCCCCTACTAATTTACTTGCAGCAACCTACATAATATGTCAAAAGTAAGCTTTAATAACCCTTATAATTAACCCTGAGCGCCACTATGACGCAATACACCTGCGACTTTAACCTTAAAGACAATCTGATTCACCTCAACCATGCGGCAGTTGCTCCCTGGCCTGTACAAACCCAGCTGGCCGTGCAGGCATTTGCCGAAGAAAATGTCCGTCAAGGCTCCTTAAATTACCTGCAATGGCTTGAGCATGAAGCGAACTTAAGGCGATTATTAAAAACGCTTATCAATGCTGATTCAACCGACGAAATTGCCCTGCTTAAAAGTACTTCAGAGGCACTATCCGTGGTCGCTTACGGACTCGACTGGCAAGCCGGTGATTCGGTGGTGATAGCCGCTGAAGAATTTCCTTCTAACCGTATTCTATGGCAGTCACTTGAGCAGTTTGGCGTTACGGTGAGGCAGGTGAGCTATCAGACAGATGATGATGCAGAGCAGCTTATGATTCATGCCTGTGATAAGACAACGCGTTTAATTTCAGTCAGTGCGGTGCAATATGCTTCTGGCAGACGTACCGACCTGGAAAAAATCGGTCTTCATTGCGAACAAAATAATATTTTATTTTGTGTTGATGCGATTCAGCAACTCGGTGCATTAGACTTCGACGTGAATAAAGTGAAAGCTGATTTTGTAGCGGCAGACGGTCACAAATGGATGCTGGGCGCTGAAGGACTGGCATTGTTTTATTGCAGAAAAAAACACCTGACAACACTAAAGCTGCATCAATACGGCTGGCACATGCTCGAAAATCCGCATGATTTTGATGCCACAGACTGCTCGCCTGCACAATCGGCACGGCGCTTTGAATGCGGCAGCCCGAACACGATGGGCATTATTGCACTCGAGCAAAGCCTGCTTCTGCTTGAGTCTGTTGGACTGGCAAACATCGAAAAAATTATTCTTGATAATACACGATTTTTAATTGAGCAATTTTCAAACAATCCAAACCTTGAAGTATTGAGTTCAACCGAACCGGCCAGATTATCAGCCATCGTAGTGGTCCGTCATAAACAAATGCCAAGCAGTGAATTATTTGATTACTTAAAACAACACCACGTCTTGTGTGCACCACGCGGTGGTGGCATTCGCTTTTCACCGCATTACTACACGCCTCGCGACAAGCTTGAACAATTAGTTAAATTATTAGCTTTCTGATGACGGATCGGTTTATGCACGGCATGGCTACACTCTTATTAAAAAGCGCCGCCGACTTTAAGGTAATAATATTCATCACCGGTTTCATCCAGTCCCTGTGCATAACCCAGACGGATTTGCGGTGTAAAATTATAAAAAAAATTAAGATCGATCAGCCACTCCACACCGACACTTTGCAACGGTTTTTTATCCTGACCATCAAACCAGCTAGCACCTGTTTCGGCAAACAGCCTGCCAGAGTGCTTCATAATACCTACAGGGGGTGCCATAATGCCTTTTTCAACATGCCGTAATGGAAAGCGCCACTCGATGGAAGCCAGCTGCAGATGATTACCCATTTGAGTATTATCAGCATAGCCGCGCAATGCAAAGTGACGTTTATTAAATGTCGTGCGGGAATATTGGGGGTTAAGTAGTGTTACTGAATCCCAGTCACTCTCTAAGCCACCAATTGTGTAGGCTCGCATGTCAGGATCTGCACTGGCTGTTACGTATCTTAAGGCCAAGCTGTGGTGTGAACCAAGCCTGAAATATTCGCGCCAGTCGAGAGTGGTCGCTGTGCCTGAATAATCACTGCTGAATACATCACTACTCTCTGTTACCAGCAACACATCTCTGCCAGTTTCAGGGCTGTTACCTTTCATAAATGACTGTTTACTGTCATAAAAGATGCTGAACCCCAACAAATCATCACTTTGATCCAGAAAGCCGGTGACACCGCTGGCACGATAAACATCTGCTTCATGATTATCGATCAGGCCCAAACTTAATCGCCAGCGACTTTTTAAGCTAGTGAACGGTAAAGAAAAACGTAATTGTGCCTGACGGTTGGTTCTGATGATATCTGTCAGCCCCGTTGAATGATTTGAGAAAAGGCTGTTTTCTCTGGCGACGACAAAGCCCAGCCAGTTATCATACTGATACAGTAAGGAGCCGGTCAGGTCAGACTGTTCATAGCCGTAAGCCAGATTGAGCTGATAATAATGGTTGTCTAATGAATCATTTGAAGATGTTATAAAACCAATCTCACTGGCTTTATCCTGCAGCACCAGCCATGGAAACCAGTATTTAGGGATAAGGTCCGGCCAGGGAGAATACTCCTTAAACGTGTATGTTAATGTGTCATCTGGCAAAGGCTCATTAAAACGAATGAGCCGCTTCACGGCTGGCTTTAACTGCGGTGGATGGCTTGCTTGCAGGTCCGTTGAATGAATCGTATAGCCGTCTCTTGCAAATAACTGATAATACAGGCGCTCATTATGCAGCACAGGAGAAAACGCACCGCTAACAACATTAGTCAGCGGCGTAAAAACAGCAGAATTAAATGGCTTAACATATATATTGTAAACACCGCTTATATCACTGCTAAATAAAACAGCAGACTGATCAGGCGTATATCGCGCCTGCATAAAATTGGCGTTATCTGCAACCAGCTGGCTCCAGTTTGATGATGTTAAGTCAAACTCATGGATTCCCCATTTTGTATTCAGCTCTTTTTTGCTAACCAGTAGCCTGCCTCTTTCATCAGACCAGTCGAGGCTACTGACAACATCACCATATTGTCCGCTCCATAATGTTTTTATCAGTTGTGCATTTTGATCCAGTAAATCAATCTGCGGAACGGAAGCAACTGTCCTCGCTGCAAGCAAATGACCGGTCTTTTTTACAACGGTAATGTTTTTATAGCGAGAGCACTTAGTCAGCTGCTCAAGCTGTTGTGTTACCAGACTGTAACGGTATAGATCATAGTAAATACTATATTCGTCGCAGAATTCCGGCTGTGAAATATAGATCAGATTATCTTCGCCAACACTAAAGTAACTGTCTCTGTTTAATTCAATTAATGCTGTCTTCTTTGTATTTTTCAGCAGCATTAATTGTGAAACAGTTTCATAGTTATCTTCGATATAAAGCATTGCTCCATCATCCATGAACTGGATAACCGATAATTGATGCGGCTGATTAACAATAACAACATCCGGCTTGGATTTTACCGCTTCAAGTGCTGATATCTGTCCGCTAAAACGATGCGTAAGATAGAGTTTAAACTCGTCCCATAGCTGCGATATATCTTTGCCAAAAACACGTTTGCTGTTTGAGTTTATTGAAAATGGCACGATGTTATCACTGTAAAGCTGAATCATTTTATTAATGGATTCAATACCGTAGCGGTCTTTTAAAAACTGATAGAAAAAAACACCATACAGATAATGTCGCCCCAGTGGCTGACTATCAACCGGCAAGTTCACCGTCTCCACCGCCAGCAAGCCTTGCCTTATCTCTTCCCGCATCAGCATTTCAAAACCGCTGCTTTGTCCTCTGCCAATACCCTCATGGGTTTCATAATGCGTCGCCAGACCCTCAATAAGCCATTTTGGTTGCAGGATATTTGGAAACAGTAGAAGATAACGGCCAAACACTTTTCGCAGAGAAGACACCTTGCCGACAGATTTATCCAGATGAAAAATATGTGTCAGCTCATGCTCAATCAATAATGTTAACCAGTCATCATAATCTTCAAGCTGGGCGGGTTTATCCGCCGGTGAAAGCTGCAACACCATTCTGTTGAAGGGGTAAGGTGTAGCACTGCCATTTGCCCAATCCTGATCATCTGAAACAACAATGCTTATTTTATCTTTGGGTGTCCATGCCAGTTTTTGTTGCAGTTCAAGATAGAATTTTTCAGCAATAAATGCAGAGCGCTTTGCCTGAGCTCGGTATGCCTCAAGATAGTGAACATTAAAGTGTTCGCTAACTAAGGTTTCCCAGTGAGCTGAAGGGTTCGCGGCTAATGCAGATGAGGTATTAAAAACAAAAAAGATTAATAGAAAACGCGTCATCCATAAGTACATAGTAATATTATATTTCCGCAAACGTATACATGAAAGCCAGGTTTCTTATTATTAAAGTTTACTTGATCGGTGCTAAATAATCAGAAAAAGTTTAACAAATTCATATTATTACAGCTAAACTTAAAGCAATGTTAGTGTTTCATATAAGGAACGGAATAACACTGACATTAGTCAAATAATGTATGGCCCATGCTAAAGGATATAGATTCATTGATAAACATTATCAATACACTTAAAAGCTACACATGGGATAAGCTGATACACAGTCTCACCCGGGATCGGGGTGAAGTAAATATTGGTTTATCAAATTTTGATCGTCTGCGTTATGAAATCAGGCCCGGTGATGTATTGCTGGTTGAGGGCCGCACGCGTATTAGTAGCATCATTAAAACCGTCACCCAGTGTTGCTGGACCCATTCTGCTATTTATGTTGGCCGGCTGCATGATATAGAAAACCCTGCCATACGGGCACATATCAAACGCTTTTATAATGGCGACCCTGAAGAACAATTAATTATTGAGGCGATGATTGGTGAAGGCACCTTAGTTGATAACTTACGTAAATATCGGGGTGAAAACTTACGTATATGCCGGCCCAAAGGTATCACACATCAGGATGCTCAAAAGGTCATTAATTACGCCATCAAACGTCTGGGCAGCGATTATGATGTGCGCCAGATACTCGACTTATTACGCTTTTTATTTCCCTACTCAATACTCCCCAGACGCTGGCGCTCCAGTTTATTTCAGCACCATGCAGGAGCCACCACCAAAACGGTTTGTTCGACAATGATGGCCGAAGCATTTGCCTCCGTTCACTTCCCTATTCTGCCGGTTTTGCAATATGATGAAGACCATAACCTTAAATTATATCGCCGCAATACCAAACTGATCACGCCGAGTGACTTTGACTATTCTCCCTACTTTGATGTTATTAAATACCCGATTTTCGACTTTGATGAACTGTCTGTCTACAAACAACTGCCTTGGAACAGTGAGGGCGTCATGTACAATGATGCTGATAAAATACAGGTGATTGATGGCTCAGGCAACGCTAATATTTTAAAAGCAATTCGTTCAGATATAACAGGCACAACTAATTGAGGATGTATAAATGTTAAGCTGGTTAGTCATATTTTCACTGGTCATCGGGATTTCTGCATACTTCAGACTGTCGCTCGTTATCTGGAGCACACTGCTGGGAATCACACTATTTGTGTTTAGTTTTACAGCTCTGGCATCAATCGCGACGATTCTGATTCTGTGGACTCTTTATCTTATTATTGTCGTGCCATTAAATGTAAACACTTTCAGAATAAATAACATCAGCCAGCCGGTCAAAGAACTAATGGCCAAAGCACTGCCACCCGTCTCGCAGACCGAACAGGAAGCTCTCGATGCCGGCAGTGTCTGGTGGGAAGGTGAAATTTTCAGCGGCGTACCTGATTTCTCAAAACTCAATGATTTACCAAAGCCTAAATTAACAACTGAGGAAATTGACTTTCTTGAAGGCCCGGTCAATACACTGTGCACCATGATCGATGACTGGGAGATCACTCAAAACCAGTCTGACTTACCGCAGGAAATCTGGCAGTATATTAAAGACAATAAATTCATGGCCATGATTATCCCTAAAAAATACGGTGGTCTTGAGTTTTCAGCACTCGCACACTCTGAAGTTGTGATGAAAATTTCCAGCCGCAGTATTACAGCCGCGGTAACCGTTATGGTGCCAAACTCACTGGGGCCCGGAAAACTTTTATTACACTACGGTACAGATGCACAAAAAGAGCAATACCTGTATGGCCTTGCCGACGGCACAGAAATTCCCTGCTTTGGTTTAACCGGGCCGGATGCCGGCAGTGATGCCGGTTCAATGCCGGACACCGGCGTTGTATGTTATGGCAGTTTTGACGGCAAGGATAAGGTATTAGGTATCCGGTTGAACTGGGAAAAACGTTATATAACACTTGGCCCGGTCGCCACCATTATAGGACTGGCTTTTAAACTGTATGACCCGGACAGCCTGCTGGGTGATAAAGAAAATATCGGTATAACACTGGCATTAATTCGACCTGATACGCCCGGAGTTGAAATTGGTCACCGCCACTTTCCATTAAATCAGCCCTTTATGAATGGTCCGAATCGCGGTAAAAATGTTTTCATTCCGCTGGAATGGGTGATTGGTGGTGAGCAATATATTGGTAAGGGCTGGAAAATGTTAATGGAGTGTCTGGCAGACGGTCGTGCCATCTCTTTACCTGCGCTTGCGACCGGTGCCGGTAAACTGTGCAGTCGCAACACAGGCGCTTACTCCAGAATAAGAAAGCAGTTCAAAACGCCCATCGGCTACTTTGAAGGCGTTGAAGAGTCGCTTGCTATTATTGCCGGCCAGACCTATGCAATGAATGCCGCAAGAGAGCTAACTTTAGTCGGGCTGGATATGGGTGAGACGCCTTCTGTGGTATCCGCTATTGTGAAATATCAGCTGACAGAAAGAATGCGTCTGGTAATTAATCATGCAATGGATGTACACGGCGGCCATGGCATCTGTATGGGCCCGTCTAATTATCTGGGACGAGTTTATCAGGCCATACCGATCAGCATTACCGTTGAAGGTGCCAATATATTAACCCGTAGTCTGATTGTATTTGGTCAGGGCGCGTTAAGAAGTCACCCCTACCTGTTAAAAGAAGTCAATGCAGTCAACGAACCCGATACTGACAAATCCATTCATGATTTTGATCAGGCCTTATTCGGTCATATCGGCTTTGTTGCCAGCAATCTGTTTCGTGCATTCTGGCTGGGATTAACCAATGCCCGTTTCATGCTGACACCGGGCAGTTCAAACACGGCTTATTATTACCGTCAGCTAAACCGCCTCAGTGCCTGTTTTGCAGTAATGACCGATATGTCGCTCGCTGTGCTGGGTGGCGGATTAAAACGCAAAGAAAAGATTTCCGGGCGACTGGCTGATGCACTATCAAACTTATACATTTTATCAGCACTTATTAAACACTTTGAAAATGATGGTGAAATAGCCGAGGATAAGCCTCTGTTTGAATGGGCCGCACAGGATTGCTTATATAACACCCAGCGCGCTCTGGACGGTGTGCTGGCTAACTTCCCTGTTTCTGTCCTCGGTAAAATATTACGATTAGTTATATTTCCCCGTGGAAAAGTATACACTGGTGCAAGTGACCTGCTTAGTCATAAAACAGCCCGTTTACTATTATCAGACACAGCCGCACGCAAGCGCCTGACACGTGGCATTCATATTAATAATAATGCCGATGACAGAACCGGGCGTATTGAAACAGCCTTTGAGAAAGTACTCAAAGCAAGTGATGCAGAAAGAAAACTAAAAGATGCTATGCATGTCGGTGTTTTAAAAAAACAACCCATAGAAAGCTTACTGCAACAGGCAGTGACATTAAACATTCTCAACGAAGCAGAAGTTTTACTGATTGATGAAGCCTACACCGCAACGAGAAATGCCATAATGGTGGACGAGTTTTCATTTGATAAAGAAAATCATTTATGGAAATGGGAGAGTTTTAATGAGCAAAGATAAGACTGTTTATATCGTCGACGGCAGCCGTACTCCCTACCTGAAAGCCAGGGGTAAACCGGGGAATTTTACCGCAGGTGATTTAGCCGTAGCTGCCGGAAAACCATTGCTAATGCGTCATCACTTTGCGCTTGAAGCCATTAGTGAAGTTATTTTAGGTTGCGTTATGCCGGGCGCAGATGAAGCCAATATTGGACGTGTCGCGGCATTGAAACTGGGCATTCCCGAATCTGTACCTGCCTGGACAGTGCAAAGAAACTGCGCATCCGGTATGCAGGCAGTAGACTGTGCATTCAGGAACATCCGCTCCGGCCTGTCTGACATAGTGCTGGCAGGTGGTGTCGAATCAATGAGCCATGCGCCGGTCTTGTATAACGATATGATGGTGAACTGGTTAAGCCATTTTATGATGAGCAAAACCGTCGCTCAAAAGCTCAAGACCATTACCCGGCTCCGGCCCTCACATTTCAAACCCGTTATCGCACTCATTAAAGGCCTGAGTGATCCGATTGTTGGTTTATCCATGGGACAAACAGCCGAGAACATTGCACAACGTTTTAATATCTCACGACAACAAATGGATGAATTTGCTGTTCAAAGTCACCAACGACTCGCTTTTGCAATTGATAATCATCATCTGGATGAAGTGGAAACCATCTATGACAATCACGGTCACTTCTATGACCAGGATGATGGCCTGAGAAGAGATTCAAACGAGAAGGCACTGGCAAACTTACGCCCGGTATTTGATAAAAAATTTGGCCTGGTAACTGCCGGTAACAGCGCTCAAATTACAGACGGTGCCTGCTGGATTTTGTTAGCCAGTGCCCAGGCCGTTAAAAAACATAAACTCCCCGTGCTGGCAAAGATCAGCGACAGTGAATGGGCCGGGCTTGATCCTGCCGTCATGGGAATGGGGCCTGCCCACGCCATGGCACCGTTATTACAGCGTAATCAGCTGACTGTTAACGATGTTGATTACTGGGAAATAAATGAAGCATTTGCCGCTCAGGTACTCGGTTGCCGTGCCGCCTGGATGGATGAAGATTACTGTAAGCATCAGCTAGGTCTTGATTCAAGCCTCGGTGAAATCCCGGCAGACAAACTCAATGTTGACGGCGGTGGTGTCAGTCTCGGCCACCCGGTTGGCTCAAGCGGTGCACGTATCATATTACATTTAGCAAAAACACTTGAACGAAACAATGCTGCTAAAGGCATTGCCAGCCTTTGTATCGGCGGTGGTCAAGGTGGTGCCATGCTCATTGAAAGGGAAGCAAACTAATGCAATACAATCACTGGTCAGTTCATACAGATGAAGAAAATATCTGCTGGTTGTTATTCGATCATAAAAAGGCATCAACCAATATCTTATCAACAGAAGCCCTGACTGAACTGAATGATATTCTTGATCATATTACTGATAACTGCAAAGCCATCATCTTTAAATCTTTAAAGAAAAACGGTTTTATTGCCGGTGCAAATATTAAAGAGTTTGTCGGCAGAGATTATGACGCGGCACTGGCTTTAATCAAGCTCGGCCACGAAGTAATGAATAAAATTGCAGCCATGAAATGCAATACCATCAGCCTAATTCATGGTTTTAGCATGGGCGGCGGAACAGAACTGGCATTAGCCTGTAAGTACATTATCTGTTCTGATGATGCCTCTACAAAACTGGCGCTACCTGAAGTAAAGCTAGGCATTCACCCGGGCTTTGGAGGCAGTTACCGCTGTATTAAGCGAATCGGACCGCTGGCTGCATTTGATATGATGCTAACCGGCAGAGCTATAAATACCCGGACTGCTAAAAAAACAGGTCTGGTTGATGAAGTCACCGCCCACCGACAACTGGAGCGGGCAGCTATTGCCTATGCCAGTAAAAAATATGTACAGCCAAAACCATCATTATTAAATCAGCTTCTTAATAACGCTTTAATACGCGGGTTTATTGCCAGCAGAATCCGTAAAAAAGTGGCGCACAAAGCGCCAAAAAAACACTATCCGGCTCCTTACAAACTGATCAGTCTGTGGCAACAATACTATGATTCGCCACAAAAAATGCTGACCATGGAAGCTCAATCTGTTGCTGAACTCGTCGCAGATAAAACTGCTCAAAATCTGGTCAGGGTATATTTTCTACAGGAGCAGTTAAAATCCGCCGCTGATAAAAAACTGTTCAAACCATCACATGTACACGTTATCGGTGGAGGTATTATGGGTGGTGATATTGCAGCATGGTGCGCACTAAAAGGTTTTCAGGTCAGTGTCCAGGATCAGGACCCTGCCATTCTTGCCAAAACCATCCAGCGTGCATACGGTTTATTTAAAAAACGTCTGAAGTCAGAGCGTTTAACCCGTAACGCTATGGACAGATTAACCGCTGATCATAAGGGTTACGGGGTCGAACATGCCGATATTATTATCGAAGCCATTTTTGAAAATTCAGATATCAAAAAAGAGCTTTATCAGCGCATTGAACCCCGCATGAAAAAGGATGCGATTCTGGTCACCAACACATCCAGCATTCCACTAGAAACGCTTTCTACCTGCCTTAAAAAACCAGGCAGACTGGTCGGTCTGCATTTCTTTAACCCGGTGGCTCTGATGCCACTGGTTGAGATTGTTCACGGTGAACAAAGTGATAAAAAAACATTAGCAAAAGTGTCTGCCTTTGCCTTACATATTGATAAACTACCTCTGGCTGTTAAAAGCAGCCCGGGTTTTTTGGTCAACAGAATACTCATGCCTTATTTACTTGAAGCCGTTGTCATGTATGCAGAAGGTATTCCAGCTGAAGCCATTGACAAAGCGGCTTTAGATTTTGGTATGCCAATGGGGCCGATTGAACTGGCCGACACAGTGGGCCTGGATGTTTGTTTATCGGTTGCTCAAAACCTTTCTCAACGTTATGCCACAGCGGTACCGGCTCAGCTAGAACACATGGTGAAAACAGGCCACCTTGGTAAAAAGAACGGTAAAGGCTTCTATCCTTATAAAAATGGCAAGCCACAAAAAGATAAAACAGCCAGCTACAAAAGCTGTGAGAATTTACAACAGCGCCTTATACTAATGCTGCTTAATGAAGCGACAGCCTGTTTACGAGATCAGGTTGTTGAAAATGCAGAGCTGCTCGATGCAGGTGTCATTTTTGGTACCGGTTTTGCTCCCTTTAGGGGCGGCCCCATTCAGTACATTCATGATACGGGGAAACAAGAACTGCAACACAGTATGGATAATTTACAGACTGTGTTTGGCGAACGATTTACCCAGGATAATGGCTGGAATCTTGTTTAACTACATTCAAATCAATAAAAGAGCTTAAAGTAAATGCCAAAAACAAGCCCCAACTACCACTATTATATTTACGGCAGTATCGTCACTATCGGTATCATTACCTGTTTGGCGACAATTTATACATCAGCCGAAAAAATACAGCACTTTGAACATAATACCAGCCGTATACATCGCTTGATTAGTCTATCAGAGGTTGAACTTGATACGCTTGATAACGAAGCCAATATCATAGAAAACACGCTAAAAAGTATTCAGGAACAAATAGAATCAAATCAAGAAGTCGATAAAAATGTCAAACTGGAGTTTTTTACCCTAAAGAAAAACATTGATGACCTGAGAACGGATATTGCTGAAAAACAAAAACTATTGATTTCGTTAAATCTGCTTAAAACCGATACACTCAGTCAGGTAAAAACTTTATTCTGGATAAACAGCTTCCTGTTAGTGTTCGGCACGCTGATGGTACTGGGTGGCTTATCGGCTCTTATCTTTAAACTCGAAATATTTCAGGACCGCAGAACTAAGAAAAGACTGAAACAGCAACAGCCAAAGTAAGCGATTAGCCTTGCTTAAAATCTGTCAAATTAAGATTTTTTAAAGATTCCTGGCCTCAATTTCGCTATAATCTGGCCCTATTTTGTATATATCAGCGGAATTAGCATGAATTTTATTGAAACTCGCGGTAATGATGGTCAGCGTCCAGTTAAAGTTAGCTTTTCAGAAGCTATTCTGAATCCCATCTCATCTTATGGTGGCATCTACTCTCCAGAATCTATCCCCGAGTTAGGTACTGACTTTCTCAATAAACATATTAATTCAAGCTATAAAGTACTCGCCAAAGATATACTTACAGCTTTCGATATCGATATTGACGGCTCTGTGATTGATGAAGCACTCACCCTTTATGATAAGTTTGATGATAGCGACAACCCTGTTCCAGTGGTAAAAGTTAAAGATGATCTGTATGTTAGTGAACTATATCACGGCCCTACCCGCGCTTTTAAAGACATGGCACTGCAACCGTTTGGACTGGTGCTTTCGTCTCTTGCACAAAAAAGAAATGAAAATTACCTGATTCTGGCCGCCACTTCAGGTGATACAGGGCCTGCCGCATTAGAAACTTTTAAAAACCGTGCCAATGTAAAAGTAGTCTGCATGTACCCGGACGGTGGTACCTCTGATGTACAGCGCCTGCAAATGGTCACCGAAGATGCCGAAAATTTAAAAGTTCTGGGTGTCAATGGAGATTTTGATGACACACAAAATGCTCTGAAACGACTGCTGGGTTCGGCCGAGTTCAAACAGCGGCTAAAAGATAAAAATATCAACCTGTCAGCTGCCAACTCTGTAAACTTCGGGCGTATTATATTTCAGGTCATATATCACGTTCATTCCTACCTAGAACTGGTCAGACAAAAAGCCATTAAAATGGGTGAAAAAGTCTACCTGAATGTTCCCAGTGGTAACTTTGGTAATGCATTAGGCGGCTATTACGCCATGACAATGTGCCTTCCTGTTGAAAAGATTTTAATTGCCTCAAACAATAATAATATTTTAACGCAGCTGATTAATGAAGGCCGCTACGACCTGAGAGATATGGCGGTCACGCCGACGACTTCGCCAGCGATGGATATTCTAAAATCATCTAATATCGAAAGAGTATTATTTGATATGTTTGGTGCAGAGCGTACAAAAGAACTGATGCAACAGCTGGATACTGAACATCACTACCAGTTAACAGCGGCAGAACTGGCGACCTTGCAAAATGTTTTTTCAGCTGATTTCTGTAATGATGACGAAGGTAAGCAGTATATTAAGGACTCTTTCGACAGCGGTTATTTAATGGATCCGCATACCGCTACCTGCTTTAAAGCTTATGACACTTGTCGCGACAAGCCGCTAAAAACCATCGTCTACTCAACTGCTGAATGGACCAAGTTCTCTCCAGTTATTGCCAATGCATTAACCGGCGAAGTTGATGCTAAAGATCAAGATGCTTTAAAAGCCATTGCCACTAATGCGCGCATTGAAATACCGGCCATGATTAACGGCTTATTTGACAAAGAGATAACGCAGCAAACTATTATTGAGAAGAACCAGATCGAACAGGAAATTCTGAACTTCATCTGAGGCTTTTAAAGCATCAAAAAAAATCCCGCCAGGCGGGATTTTTTTATCTGATTTTTGAGAGATAAAAATTATCCAAGATGCTCAACACGAATTCGTGTAACAGACTCAGAAATATTAGCCGCTTCAACTTTCGCCAGAGCCGCATTCATTCTTTTTTCCTGAACTTTTTGCGTCAACAAAATCAGTGATACTTTAGAGCCTTCAGTTTGGGGCTCTTTTTGAATAACAGCCTCAATACTGATTCCCTGCTCTGCAAAAATTCTCGCCACTTCTGCCAGTACCCCGGGGCGATCTTCAACATGCAGTCGCAGGTAATATGCTGTTTCAAAATCATCAGAAGTCAGCACATTAATATCAGCTTCCTGACCTGTCTGATAACCCAATGCGGCGACTTTATTTTCAACAGAAGATTCAAAAGTACGCGCGACATCAGCGATATCAGCCACAACCGCAGATGCAGTGGGTTCTGCACCAGCGCCGGCACCGTAATATAAAGTAGGACCGACAGCATCACCGTGAACAAGCACCGCGTTCATAACACCATCAACATTGGCGATCAAACGTTTGGCAGGTATTAACGTCGGATGAACACGCATCTCGATGCCCTTATCAGTGCGACGGGCAACGCCAAGATGCTTAATACGATAGCCTAACTCTTCAGCATAAGTAACATCTTCTGTTGTGACTTTACTGATACCCTCTGTAAAAGTTTTCTCGAACTGCAGCGGAATACCAAAAGCAATGGATGCAAGAATCGTCAGTTTGTGCGCTGCATCAATGCCTTCAACATCAAAAGTAGGATCAACTTCAGCATAACCTAACGCCTGTGCTTCTTTTAAGACATCATCAAAATCACGGCCTTTATCGCGCATTTCGGTAAGAATAAAGTTACCCGTACCGTTAATAATACCTGCCAGCCACTCTATTTTATTACCCGCCAGACCTTCGCGCATGGCTTTGATAATAGGGATACCACCGGCCACAGCAGCTTCATAACAAACAGAAACACCTTTTTCATTAGCTGCCGCAAAAATTTCTTCACCATGCATTGCAATCAGTGCCTTATTGGCAGTCACTACATGCTTGCCATTTTCGATGGCTTTAAGTACCAGCTCACGGGCCGGTGAATAGCCACCAATCAGTTCAACGACCACATCCACATCCGGGTCATTCACAACATCCCACGCATCTTCGCTTAACTTAACTGTCGTTTCAGCAGGAAAAATCGTCTGTTCGTTGATTTCACGAGCTGCAGCGCGAACAATCTCAATTGAACGTCCGACTCGACGTGTAATATCTTCTGCATTTCGCATCAAAACAGTTGCTGTGCCACCACCTACTGTGCCCAGCCCCATCAGGCCAACTCGTACTGATTTCAAAAAAATTCTCCTGTTGTTATTCTAAGAAATCTGTCCATTGATAAAAACTGGACAGATATATGTTCAATGATTTGACAAAAGTACCAGGCTTTCTCTGTCACCGATTACTCAGTGGTTAGCGTACCGTCTTTTTTAAACATCGCTTTCAAACCCCGTACTGCCTGACGGGTACGGTGCTCATTTTCGATCAAACTGAAACGCACATGATCATCGCCATATTCACCAAAACCAATACCCGGTGAAACAGCCACGCCGGCCTCCAGTAATAACTTTTTGGCAAACTCTAATGAGCCCATTTCGCGATACGCTTGTGGGATTTTAGCCCAGACAAACATGGTCGCTTTTGGTTTAGTCACTTCCCAGCCGATATTGTTTAAGCCATCACACAAAACATCACGACGGTCCTGATACATCATGCGGATTTCTTCCACACAGTCCTGCGGCCCTTCTAATGCGGCGATAGCGGCAATCTGAATCGGCGTAAACATACCATAATCCAGGTATGATTTGATTCTGGCCAGTGCTGAAACCAGTGTTTCATTTCCCACCATAAAACCCACACGCCAGCCCGGCATGCTATAGGTTTTGGACAGCGAGTAAAACTCCACCGCCACCTCTTTAGCGCCTTCAACCTCAAGAATAGACACCGGCTTGTTATCATCAAACATGATTTCAGCATAGGCAATATCCTGAACCACCCAGATTTCGTGCTCACGGGCGATAGCAACCACTTTTTTATAAAACTCTATATCAACAATTTCACTGGTAGGATTACCCGGGAAGTTTAATACCAACATTTTTGGCTTAGGCCATGAGTTTTTGATGGCATTTTCAAGTTCCGAGAAAAAATCAACATCTTCTCTTAACGGCACGTGTCGAATATCTGCACCTGCAATTACAAAGCCATAAGGATGGATCGGATAGGCCGGATTGGGAACCAGCACGGCATCACCGGGACCAACGGTTGCCATGGCCAGGTGTGCAAGGCCTTCTTTGGAACCAATCGTGACAATGGCTTCTTTTTCCGGGTCCAGATCAACATTAAAGCGTCGCTTGTAATAATTACAAATCGCCTGACGTAAACGGGGTATACCACGTGACACTGAATAACGGTGTGTATCACCCCGTTGTGTGGCCTCGATTAGCTTATCAACAATGTGTTGAGGTGTCGGCTGATCAGGATTTCCCATACCAAAATCAATAATATCCTCACCCCGGGCTCGCGCAGATGCCTTTAATTCATTAACGATATTAAAAACATAAGGAGGTAGTCGTTTTATTCGGGGAAATTCGTTTATCACGTAGGAAGCTCTATTATTAAGGTGTTTAAAAATGGCAAAGTTACTGGCGAAATGACGCAGTGTCAATCCTAGAACAAGAATATTATCTAATTCTTATCATTATCTTCATTCAGGCTGCAAATTGTACTGTTTTGCTGACTAAAACACACTGGATTTATCAAATTTGTCACCATAAAATGGCCAATTAAAGTTAACTTTAAGGGTAGAACAAGATGAACAATCACCTGGGTATCCATCAATCATGAATTTTAGCCAGGACACTGATGAATCAGGCACTCAAATTCACTCCTATACTGATGATTATTTCGTCATTAATCAGTCAAAATACGATAATCATAGTCAGATACATCATAGTGGCTTTGTTCAGCCCTGGCTCCCTGGCAAGATCAGTCAGCTGAGCTTAGATGATTTCAAGGCATTACTATCCTTTAAACCTGATGTGATTATTTTGGGTACAGGTAATAAACTCAAGTTCCCAAATAATGAATTAAGGCGGGAGTTGAGCCGGTTGAATATCGGTCTGGAAGTCATGGACACAGGTGCAGCATGCCGTACCTACAACATACTTTTATCTGAAGGCAGAAATGTTGCAGCAGCGATACTGCTGCTAAAAACTGAAGTATAGGGCCACGCTTTATTTCTAAACAAAAAAATGGGGCTTACGCCCCATTCCCCGTCACCAAGTCTGCCGATAAAATGGCAAATTTATATTGTTAATCCTGTAACAATAGTTCTTCTGAAAATCCCTGACTTTCAAGGATTTTACGCATACGTTTTAAAGCATCCATCTGAATCTGGCGCACACGTTCACGTGTCACACCCAGTTCTTTACCGACGTTTTCAAGGGTTTGTCGTTCAAAACCACCAAGGCCAAAACGACGCACAATGACTTCCCGCTGTTTAACATCTAATTGATCAAGCCACATCGCTAAATTTGCAAAAACATCTTCATCCTGCAACAACAACGATGGCTCAGGATTGTTATCGTCTGCAATAACTTCTAATAACGGCCGGTCATTTTCTTTACCAACAGGAATATCCACAGAACCAACCCGGTCACGCAGCCCCAGCATCTTTTCAACAACGGCCGCAGGCTTATCACAATGTGCCGCAATTTCATCAATGCTTGGCTCGTGATCTAAGGACTGCTGTAAATGACGCGAAGCACGCAAATAGACATTCATTTCTTTAATAACATGAATAGGCAAACGAATAGTACGGGTTTGATTCATTAATGCCCGTTCGATTGTCTGTCGAATCCACCATGTAGCATAAGTCGAAAAGCGAAAGCCTCTTTCAGGATCAAATTTTTCAACAGCGCGTATCAAACCCAAATTGCCTTCTTCAATAAGATCTAGTAAAGCAAGACCGCGATTCATATAACGCCGGGAAATTTTAACCACCAAACGTAAGTTACACTCAATCATTTTAGCTCTGGAAATTTTATCGCCCTTAAGTGCTTTACGCGAGTAATGGACTTCCTCTTCGGCAGTTAGTAAAGGTGATCGTTCGATTTCCTTGAGGTATATTCTGGTTGCATCGAGTTCAGCTCGAGACTCTGTGACTTTAACAGCATCTTTTTTGATATCTTCAACTTTTTCATCATCATCGTCTTGAACCATGATCATGTCGAGAGGAAGAGTGACATCATCCAATGCTGGTGTCACAAGAACAGTATCGTCCTGTTCAATATCTAACTTTTTAGCAGCAACTGTCATATTCATATCCATTTCCCTTACTATTTACCGGCTTTATACAAGCTCAGACTTGTTGATTTACTGTCTTTAAAAATCGAAAACAGTTATTCAATCTGAAAATAAATACTCCACTGATAAGCGATATGAGAAGACTCAAATATACTTATGCAAGCAGGTAATTAACTTAGGGTAAATATAACAAGGGATTAACGGGTTTACCGTCTTTTCGGATCTCGAAGTGTAAAAGGTTTGTTACATTTGCGTTTTTCCCGATAATTGCTATCGTTTGGTCCTTATTTACGCGCGTTCCTTCTTTTACAAGCAGCTTTTTATTATAAGCATAGGCGCTTAAGAAAAGTTCATTATGCTTGATGATGATCAGTTTTCCATAACTGATGAGTCCGGATCCACTGTAGACAACCACGCCACTATTTGCGGCACGAACTTGCTCACCCGGTCTTCCTTTAATATCAATTCCCTTACGGTCATGATTATTGCTGGCAAAGGTACTGACAACCTTTCCTTTGACAGGCCAGGACCATTTTGCAGTATCACTCGATGATTTATTTTTTTTATAGCTCTCTTTGTTAGCAGTTTGTGAAATAACAGAAGTATTAGATTTTTTTTGGTTATATATCGGTACAGATTTAACAGTTCTAGTGGTCTGTTTGCTCGCCGGTACTGGCTGTGATTTATCAAGCGGTGGTGGCGGAATTGTTAATGCCTGAGAATAATCCAGACTGTGGACTGGTTGTTCTTCTTGTGTTTGCTCTGGTTCAGATAAAAGAGCTTGGCTATTACCACCAAATAAATATTCTTTGTCCTCTGGTTCAATAACAGGCTGCCTCATCATCAGCCGCTGGCCGGGTGAAATCAGATAAGGGTCAGTAATCTTATTCCATTTAGCAATATCCCTGAAATCCAGCTCATATCGCCAGGCGATTGAATATAAAGTATCACCGTTTTGTACCGTATATTTCGAAGCATCCCAGGATGAACCACTATCCGGAAACCTCACCGGGTTACAAGCGGTCAGAAAAAAACTTAAGAGCAGATATATGAGAAAGTGTTCTTTCATTAGTTACTTTTTAATAAAAAAATAAATGATAAGCACAACAACGATCATTAACCAGCCAATCCATTCAATATACTTCTTAATGGTCGGCTCCATCTTTGGCCCTGCCCAGGCCATTAATAAAGCAACCATAAAGAAGTGCGCACTGCGCCCAAGTAATGCGGCCAGAATAAATGGCAGCAGCGCCATGTTTAACGCACCGGCTGAGAGTGTAAATAGTTTAAAGGGTATAGGTGAAAAACCGGCGATGATAACAGCCCAAAAACCCCATTCAGTAAACCAGGCAACAGCGGTATGATACTTATCAATATAGCCCACAGTCACCAGCAAGGGCTCAACCATGTCCATAGCAAATGCGCCTATAAAATACCCCAGCACACCACCCCCTACAGATGTCAGGGTAGCAATAATAGCCAGTCGAACCGCCCGATCAGGTTTAGCCATTGCCATGGGTGCCAGCATCATTGCGGTTGGCACAGGGAAAAAGATCGACTCAATAAAGCTGACAAATGCCAGGTATCGCTCTGCATGCCTGTGGGCTGCCCACTGCATCGTTGTATTGTAGAGGCCTTGAAAAATCATTTATCGCTTAGCTCCGTCTAACATCGGTACAAAGAAAACATCTTCATGTTTATTACGAATAAACTCATCACCTTGTCTTTTAATAATAAGTAAACTTTGGTTACTTTCCTGCGAACCCACCGGTATCACCAGAACACCACCGTCAGCTAACTGCGCCAGCAACGCGGCAGGCACCTCAGCAGGTGCGGCAGTGACGATGATCGCGGGGTACTGTGCATATTCTTCCCAGCCCCAGCTACCGTCGGTATGTTTTAGACTAATATTATTATAATCTAACTGACTAAAGCGAACTCTGGCCTGATCGGTCAATGCCGCTACCCGCTCAACTGAATAAACCTGTTTGACTAAATGCGATAAAACAGCGGCCTGATAACCTGAGCCTGTACCGACCTCAAGTACTTTATCCGGAATCCCTGCAGACAGTAATAGCTCGGTCATTCTGGCAACAATATAAGGCTGGGAAATCGTAACACCATGACCGATAGGTAAAGATGAATCCTCATAGGCCCGGTGTGATAGCGCCTCATCTAAAAACAGGTGGCGTGGTGTCGTACGCATCACTTCCAGCACCGTTTCGTTGCTGATTCCCTTTTCTTTTAGCCGTTCGATTAAACGGTTACGGGTGCGCTGCGAGGTCATACCTATGCCTTCGACGGCCGCCTTCGAGGTTTTTAACATAGCTCAAGCCAGCTGGCTAAATCTTGCATACTGTCATAACGAGTCAAGTCAATTTGTAACGGTGTCACCGAAATATAACCTGAACGAACCGCATTAAAATCGGTGCCTTCGCCCGCATCCTGTTCAGGCCCCGGCGGCCCCACCCAATAAATATCAATACCACGGGGATCTTTATCAACAATGACATCTTCTGCTTTATGTCGGTTACCTAAGCGTGTGGCCTTAAAGCCTTTTATTTCATCCCAGGGTAAATCAGGAACATTCACATTAAGAATAGTATCGTGGTTCAAAGGGTTCTTTTGTAATGATTCGACCAGTTTAACCACCGCGATACCGGCAGACTCAAAATATTGCGGATTAAAAGCTCCCATTGAAACAGCAATCGCCGGTAATCCCAGAAAGCGCCCTTCGGTGGCAGCAGCCACCGTGCCGGAATAAAGCACATCATCACCCATATTTGGGCCGTCATTAATTCCCGAGATAACCATATCCGGTTGTTTATCTCTTAGCAGGCCGGTAATCGCCAGATGCACACAGTCGCTGGGGGTGCCATCAACAGATTTAAAGCCATTCGGGTTATTGGTAACACGCAAAGGCCGAGTTAATGTCAGAGAATGACTGGAGGCGCTACGGTTTCGATCGGGTGCGACAACCACTACATCTGCCACTTTTTCAAGTGCATGCGCCAGAGCATGGATTCCCGGCGCTAAATAACCATCATCGTTACTGATTAAAATTTGCACAATATTATTATTCGACCTGCTAAAAACTCTATAGTAATGTATTGAGGTCTTAACATCACCCATATTTTTATTATTAGCGGCCCAAATGACAACAAAAAAAACCAAAGATAATAATGACTTGCAGCTCTTTCATGAGGAAATGCAGGATGTAAGACCACTGATCAATGATCGCGTCACACACGCGCCCAAAAAAAAGCCTTTAAATAAGCGGCCATCTGCCGAATCTGCCCAGGCCGTTAGCGAAAATATATTCTCAACCAGCAACGTCACCGACTGTGACGTCATCCTAAGATTTGAACGCCCGGGCTTACAAAAGCCGTTATTAAAAACATTCCGGCAGGGCAAAATGCCCATAGAAGCCTCGCTTGATTTACATGGCTACACCAGTGAGCAGGCACGCACGGCAATGATAGAATTTATGCGCTTAGTCCAGAGAGAACAATTAAGAGTTGTCTGCATTGTGCATGGAAAAGGTTTTGGCTCGAACAGTAAGCAGCCGGTTATTAAGCCTCTGATCAACAAGTGGCTACAAGAATTGAATGAAGTGCTCGCGTTTAGTTCAGCCCAGCCCAAAGATGGCGGCACAGGTGCCGTTTATGTCTTACTCAGAAAAGACAAGTAACTTTCAGCAGGCAGTGACCGCCATGCAGACACATTTAATCTGTCGCTAACTCAGCGCGTTTTCCACATGACAAACATGATAATATGACCTTTAACTATTGATAGACTGTCAGCATTATTATTTCATCACGAGTAGCCATTATGATTAGCCCAGGTCAAACAGCACCCTCCTTCAGCATCGCCGATCAAGACGGCCAGCTTGTGTCATTATCTGATTTCCGCAATAAAAAAAATGTCGTACTTTATTTTTACCCTAAAGATGATACCTCCGGCTGCACCCTGGAAGCCAGCCAGTTCACCGCATTAAAAGAGCAGTTCGATAAAGCAGACACGGTGATTCTTGGTGTTAGTAAAGACGATCAAAGCAGCCACTGCAATTTTATAAAAAAGTTTGATCTTAACGTGTCGCTGTTAGCCGATACCGAAGGCACGCTTTGTGAAAGCTATGATGTATGGCAGGAAAAAGGCACAGCAGAGGCACCAAAAATGGGCATCGTCCGCTCAACATTCATTATTGATAAATCAGGCATCATCCGGTCAGCCCTTTATAAGGTCAGTGCAGATGGCCATGCTCAGGAAATTCTTGATTTTATAAATAAGACTCTATAGAACGATTTCGTCATGCTATGTTAATTAAAACAGGTTAATAACATGGAATTATCCACTTGTGACAGCCTGACAAAAATCCCCGCTGACTCATGGAATGAATTAGCGGGAGATACTAATCCATTTATACAGCACGATTTTCTGCTAGCCTTAGAACAACACAGCTGCCTGCACCCGTACGGCTGGCACCCGATGTTTCTTTTAATAAAAGAAGGTGAGAAACTGCTCGGCGCTGCCCCGGCTTATATTAAAACCAACTCCTATGGTGAATTTGTTTTCGACTGGTCATGGGCAGATGCATACCAGCAGGCCGGCAAACCGTATTATCCGAAAATGGTGATTGCTATACCTTTCACTCCGGCAAACACTGCTAAATTTTTAGTACACCCGGATGCCGACACTCAGCTAATCATCGGTAAACTCACAGAGTTTAGCCTGTACGTAGCAAAGGAATATAAACTATCCAGTATTCATAATCTGTTTATTTCAGAAGACATTACTAAGCAGCAAACACAGTCTGGTTTTTTCCAGCGAATTGATTGTCAGTTTCACTGGAAAAATAATCACTACACTGACTTCGATCATTTCCTCTCAGCATTAAAGCCTAAAAAGCGTAAGAACATCAGACAGGAAAGAAGAAAAGTAATGAATTCTTCTATCAAAATACAGCGCATAAATGGCACTGATCTTACTGACGATCAGTGGCTAAAACTCTATGATTTTTACCGTATTACGTTTATGAAAAAATCAGGCTCCCCTACCCTGACACTCGAATTCTTCAAGGCCATCAAACATAAAATACTGGCCATCATTGCGGCCACTAGTGATGAAATGGTGGCCGGTGCCATTTGTATTATCGGCAAAGAAACATTGTATGGCCGGCACTGGGGCTGTTTTGAAGATTATGATGGCCTGCATTTTGAAGCCTGCTACTATCAGGGTATTGAATACTGTATCGAACACAAACTATCGGGCTTTGAACCCGGTGCTCAGGGTGAGCATAAAATATCACGTGGTTTTTTACCGACCATCACATGGTCAAGCCACTGGGTTGCCGATGAACAATTCCGCCAAATCATAACTACTCATTGTGCACGTGAAAGACAATACATGCAGCAACACTATCAGGAATTATTAGAAAAAACACCGTACAGTATTGTTAATCAAGCCTAAAACGTTAACATAGGTTCTGTACCAAAAATAAAGGAAGACATTTTTTTTCATTAACAGCTAAGATAACGCTCAGCATATTTTGCTAAAGGATTTAACACTATGGCTACTAAACTTCCCAGCTGGTTCAGATACAGTTTATCCGTTTTATTACTACTGGCTGCCAGCAATTACTGTTTAGCATATAAAGATGTCATACCCCGTTACGCACTGATCATCGGTAATGCCGACTATCAATTCTCGCCATTAAAAAACCCGCTCAATGATGCCAACGATATCGCAGGCACTTTAAAATTACTGAGGTATCAGGTGACTCTGGGCTTTGATCAGAAACCGGAGCAATTAAGAAACACAGTAGATAGCTTTTACAGTAGAATCAAAGAGAATAAAGCGGTCAGTTTGTTTATTATGCCGGTCATGCCATTCAGGCTGATAACGTGAACTATTTAATACCGGTTAACGCTGGCATCAGTAGTTTTGATCTGTTAAGAACACGTGCATTTTCTACCAATCAATTACTGCAGTCACTCAAAAAATCAGCCAGCAAACAAAACATCATTATTCTCGACGTCTGCAGAAACGGCACCTATACGTCATATTTCTAAATCAGAAACAGCAGAAGCCTTATTTAAGAAAATACGCAGAGATGTACTGGCCGCCACAAATAACCGGCAAACACCGTGAGAACATTCCTCACTGATCGAAACCTTTTACGTTACCCCCCGGCAAATGAAGAAACCCCGGATGTCATCAGCTTTTAGAAGATACTGATAACACCGAGCAGCAACATCGTTGAACGTTCACTGATATTTTTAAACTCAATTTGTCCGTAACCATATTGTTTAACGACTGAACGTAAAGTGATTGAGTGCACACTGTATTAGTAATTAATAATATTATGTTTTATAAATAAATTAGAGTAAATAAAATTGTGCCTTTTTTAAAGCACTGCTAAGGCCAGCGCTATCTCTATGTAATTACTTGAAAAACATGTGCAATATCAATGAGAGAAAATATATTTTTTTTATAAAAGTATTCTATACTCTTGATAACCTAGGAAATCTATCAAGAATTATGCTGATTTTTTCTAGGACAGAGAATAATTACAGAAAAAAGAAACGGCGTGATCTTAATTTTTCAGATATTTACAACAGTCCTAATCTTTATTCAAAAATTATCGATGATTTATATAGTGTATTTGATCACATTAGATTTAAGTACAAGGAGCAGATATGAGCAGCAAGCATTGTGATTCTTCGGTGAGACTCAACCTAAGCATGACTTTTTCGATTTTATTTTTTCTTATGGTTCTTGTGTCTATAACGGCATGTGATCAATCCTCGCAGTCGCAGTCCTCACAAACTCCTCAGTATGGTGACAGTTCGACTCTGGATAGCAAACCTGTCTATCGTTTCGCCATTCACCCACTGCATAATCCTCGTAAGTTAACAGAGGTCTATCAACCGCTCATTAACCAGCTTAACGCGAAAATTCCCAGCGTGCACTTCCAGGTTGAAGCATCTCGTGATTACCAGGCTTATGAAATGAAATTTCGCGCCCGTGAAGCGGAATTTTTATTACCTAACCCGTGGCAAACGCTTGAGGCCATAAAAGTAGGCTATTCCGTCATTGCCATGGCCGGTAACGCCGAAGATTTTAAAGGCATTTTCGTTGTACGCAATGATAGTGGTATCAAAGTACCGACTGACCTAAAAGGTAAAAAGGTGAGTTGTCCTTCTCCCACCGCACTGGCAGCCTGTATTATGCCACATCAATATTTACACAATCATGGCGTGAACGTGCAAGCCGATATCGAAAAGTTGTATGTTGGTTCTCAGGAGTCATCCATAATGAATACTGCTTTGGGCAGTGTTGCCGCTGGTGCAACCTGGCCACCTCCATGGCGTGCCTTTCAAAAAGACCACCCGGAAGATGCCGCCAAGCTTAAGGTGATATGGGAAACACCGCATCTGCTCAATAACTCGGTAATGGTGCGTAAAGATGTACCTGCAAATATACGCGATCAGGTTAAACAGATACTCCACGATTTACATAAAACCCCTGCAGGTCAGGAGCTTCTAAACGGAATGGAAACAGCACGTTTTCATCCGGCGGATGACGGAACCTATGACAAGGTTCGTCAGTTCGTTGCACGTTTTGAAAAAGAAGTTCGACCAGTAGAGGTTAAAAAATAATGGGAAAAGCGTTAACGTATTTTTTTTCTGGAAACCTGCGTCGTCGATTGTTGTTTAGTGTAGCCGCAATACACGCTGTGATGATGAGTGTTTTTATCTGGGATCTGACAGAGCGCCAGCAGGATATGATCCTCAGCCAGCAGACCCGGTTAGCGACGGCCCTGGCGCAAAGTGTTGCAACTTCTACCGCTATTTGGTTGCAGGCACGCGACGTTGCCGGACTACAGGAAATTATAGAATCCCAAAAACGATATCCAGAATTGAGTTTTGGTATGGTCGTTACGGCTGATGGCGAAATTCTCGCGCATACGGATCAATCACTTCGAGGTCGTTACTTAACTGACCTGCCTGCAAGGCCAGAGCAACATCTCTTTCGTCAGGATGAGAGCCTGGTCGATGTCGCTACGCCTGCACTGGTTGCAGGACAACATGTCGGATGGGTGCGCATTGGTGTCGGCAAAGGCGTCACCCATAGCGAATTAGCCGCGCTCACGCGTGACGGCGTGTTCTATACCTTGTTTGCGATACTGGTTGGTTCGTTACTGGCCGCTTTACTGGCCCGACAAATGACACGTCGACTCAATATTATTCAGTCGACAGCAGACGCTGTGCAGGCCGGGGAGTCAGGGAGGCGCGCGAATGTAGCCGGTGATGACGAGGCAGCTATTCTTGCTCGCCAATTTAATCGCATGCTGGATACGCTGGAAGAACGCGAGCAAGAGCTGGAACAACATCGAAGCCATCTTGAGGAAACAGTCGCTGAACGTACCACAGACCTGGCAAGTAAAAATAAACTGTTCGAATCCATCAGTAGGATGCAGGCACAATTTATTCGTGAGCAGGACCCGCAGGAATTGTTCAGTTGCATCGTACAGGAGTTTGCCGCACTGACTGATAGTGAAATGGGCTTTGTCGGTGATATTCATCGCCACGAGGATGGATATAACTACCTGAAAGATTATTCCTTCTTTAACGTACCTCAGGATGAAGCGTCGCAGCATTTTTATGAAAAACACAAAGCCACCGGCTTTATGTTCCGGCAGGATCAGCACCCCAACTTGTTTAACCAGGTCATTACGGATCGCACAGTGATTATTGCCAATGCGCCGGCGCGCGGCTCACACTCTACCGGTCTTCCTGATGGTCATCCGCCGTTACAAAATTTCCTTGGTATCCCCGTCTTTTATGGCGAACGCCTTGTGGGTGAGATCGGCCTGGCCAATCGAACAGGTGGCTACAACCGGGCTGTGGTTGATATGCTCAAACCGGTAATTGATGCCTGTGGTCGTATCATCGTCGCTCGTTGGGATCAATCGGCACGTGAGGAAGCTGAAGCGGCAGCCATCGAAGCACAGAAAACGGCCGAGTCGGCAAATGAAGCGAAGAGCATGTTCCTGGCGAATATGAGCCATGAATTACGTACCCCACTTAATGCCATTCTTGGCATGTTGTATTTAGCGCTACGCAATGATTTGCCGGATGCGCTACGTAACCAGTTAAGTAAGGCGCGGTCATCTGCACACTCCTTATTAAGTATCATCAATGACATTCTTGATCTCTCCAAGATTGAAGCTGGCAAGCTTGAGATCGAAAAAATCGAGTTTGGTCTTGATGGTGTGTTGGAGCGCGTGACGGATATTGTCGCGGGGCAGGCGGCGGACAAAAATATCGAGTTCCTGATTCGCTATGATAACGAGATACCGTGCACCCTGGTTGGTGACCCACTTCGACTGGGGCAGGTGTTAATCAATCTTTGTGGTAATGCGGTAAAGTTCACCGAAGTAGGCCAGGTAGAATTATCCTTTCATGCAGATGAAGTTACCGATACTACGCTCACCGCACGCATTTGTGTCATGGATAGTGGTCTTGGAATGTCCACTGATTTACAAGCACAGCTATTTGAAAAATTTGTTCAGGCAGATCAAAGTAGTACTCGTCGCTTCGGTGGCACCGGACTCGGACTGGCAATTTCCAGGATGCTGGTGGAGATGATGGGCGGTCGTATCTGGGTTGAACATTCTGAACCCGGATCGGGAACCACGTTCTGTCTGTCCCTGCCGCTGGGTATTGCCTCTCAAGCACGGCGGAGTCATCGTGAAGATGTAGTAAAACGAGTCGGACACATGCTCAAGGGTAAGCGTGTACTGGTGGTGGACGATAATGAAGTGTCGCTCGAAATATTAGCGGAAATGATGCGTGATTTTCAGTTTGAAGTTGATGTTGAGCCTAGCGGCGCAGCAGCACTGGCTAGAGTAGAAATCGCTGGAGATGGTTATTATGATGTGGTGTTGACCGACTGGTCCATGCCGGGTATGAATGGCGATGAGGTCGTTCGCAAACTGCGCCGAAATGCAACGATGACCTCGCTTCCCAAATTCATTATCGTTACCGCTTACGGGCGCGAAGACGTGCTCGAGGATGCTGAACGAGCTGGTGCGGACGGTTTTCTGGTTAAGCCCGTTTCACCTTCGGCACTGCTCGATACGACACTTGAGGTGTTGGGTCGTGAACGATTATGGGACACCACGTCAGAACCTGTTAGTTTACGAAAAACCAGTAAAGGATATAACTTTTCAGGGATGCGTTTACTGCTAGTAGAAGATAATGAAATCAACCGCGAGTTTGCAGGCATATTGTTACGCAGCGAGGATATTGAAGTCGATGAGGCAATCAATGGCCTTGAAGCCATCAGCCGTGTACAGGAAAAGACATATGATGGTGTACTGATGGACGTGCAGATGCCGGTAATGGATGGTTTAGAAGCGACACGCCAGATTCGTGCACTGGCTAACAACCCCGGACAAGAATACTTTGCCAGTTTACCTATTATCGCCATGACAGCACTCGCCATGGAGAAAGATATCGAGAGAACCCGTGATGCAGGAATGAATGATCATGTCACTAAGCCTGTTGAGCCAGAGCAGTTAATGGCGACTCTTGCCAAATGGGTTAAACACAAAGAACAGAAAAGAAGTATTTCACAGACTTTTGAGCCACCAGAGGATATGAAAGCGCTAATTAATCTCGATGTAAAAGGTGGTATTCATCGCATTGGCGGTAATGCTAATGCCTATCGGAAACAATTGAAACGCTTCAGCAAAAACTATGCTGATTGCACCACGGAATTGCAACGTTTTATTGATAAAGAAGGCACGCAGCAGGCCGAGGGTTACTGCCATGCACTTAAAGGTGTTACCGGTAATATTGGGGCAAAAAAGCTTCATGAAAAAGTAACAGAGCTTGATGATTTACTCAAACAGAATCAGATTCCAGAGAAGACAGCCTTAAATGAAATGGAGGTTTTACTACAAGCTGTACTCAGTGATATTGAAAGTTTATTAGAAACCTCAGATACCTCAATGTCAGTCGACTGTGAGCCTCTGAAGGCGATAGAATTACATAACCTTCTGCAGAAATTACTAAATGCTCTGGAAACCGATCTGGGAGCTGTCGAAACATTAGTTATTAAGCTTCAGCACGGCCTGACTGACAGCGACCAAAAGGCCGCAATAGAAGCAATAGCGCGTCAGATTGACTGCTTTGACACAGATACCGCTATTGATTTAATTAACCAATTTCAGTCTGAATTAAACATTACAAATTAAGGTTTTTTATGTCCGAGTTTACTCAGTATAGGCCCAATGTTCTTATTGTTGACGATGTGCCGGAAAATCTACATACGTTGATGAATGTGTTGCGCGATAAATATGTCATCACGGCAGCCACTAGTGGTACGAAGGCGTTGGAAATCGCACGACGCGTACCACATCCGGACTTAATTCTGCTGGATATAAAAATGCCTGATATGGATGGATATACTGTACTGGATCATCTAAGGAGTGATCCATCTACATCCGAAATCCCGGTTGTATTTATCACTTCAATGGGCGACAACGACGACATCGGGCGCGGGCTACGATTGGGTGTTGTCGATTATATCGTTAAACCGGTGGACCCTGAAATGTTACTTCTCAGGGTGCGCACCCAGCTTGAATTACAGAGTGCACAGAAACAGCCTAGCTCACGCGGCCTGTTCAAAAATTTTGATTCTGGTGAAAAGCCTACATTATTACTTGTCGATGATGTACCTGAAAACTTGCATGAATTAGTAGAGGCCTTAAAAGCTGATTACCAGATTCGGGTGGCTTCCAATGGTGCTAAAGCGCTGGAACTGGTTCAAGGAAATACACCACCGGATTTAATATTACTCGATGTAGTTATGCCTGGTATGGATGGTTATGAAGTATGTCGTCGTGTTAAAGAAACGCCGATGGGATATTCCATTCCGATTATCTTTGTAACGGTAGCCGATGAAGTTGAACAAAAAGTAAGTGGATTTCGTATAGGAGCTGCTGATTACATTACAAAGCCCTACGATATCGATGAAGTTCGTGCGCGTGTTCGAACTCATCTTGAACTGGCCCGACTGCGTTTTTTTCTGGAGAGTCTGGTTGCACAACGCACGGAGCAGTTGCGTAGTAGCGAAGAAAAGTACCGTACTATTGCAGAGTTCACTTATGACTGGGAATACTGGATTTCCCCAACGGGTAAACTACGCCATGTCTCACCTTCCTGTGAGCGGGTCACTGGCTATAAAGCACAGGAATTCATCGAAGATAATGACCTGATGTTAAAAATTGTACATCCAGATGATCAAAGCACTATGCAAACATGTTTTAGCAAAATAGAACCGGGTAATGTGCTAGCTACAGGGGTCGAGTTCCGTGTCATCACTAAATCCAAAGAGCTCCGCTGGTTAGAAAATAGATCTCAGCCTGTCGACAATGCAGAAGGTGCTTTTTTGGGACTTCGTGGCAGTGTTCGTGATATTACAGAACGCAAGCTCTCAGAAATTGCGCTGCGTGAAAGCGAGAATCGTTTGCATGACATCACAGAAAATGTCGACGCCTATATTTTCCTCAAAGATCTCGACGGTAAATACCAGTTTGCGAATCGGGCACTGCGTGATTTGTGGGGCGCCGAATCATCTGAGATCATCGGTTATGGAGACGAAAAGTTTTTCGACTCAGATACTGTTGCTCAGATACAGCAAGTCGATCAAGATGTATTAGAACAAGGTGTAACCTTACGTTTTGAAGAGACAAACCGCTTTTCCAAAAATGGAAAAGAAGCTACATTTCTTACTACGAAGATGCCTCTACGACACGAAGATGGCAGTATCTACGCGCTATGCGGCCTTGCTACTGATATCTCCGAGCGTAAGCGCCTGGAAGAAGAGCTGGAAGAGCGTGTCAAACAGCGCACGGCTGAGCTTCAACAGGCTAATGCCGATCTTAGCAGAGCACGCGATGCTGCTGAAGCGGCGACACAAGCAAAAAGTGCATTCCTGGCCAATATGAGTCATGAAATTCGTACGCCTCTTACTGCAATTACTGGCACAGCCTATTTAATTCGTCGTTCTGGTGTTAACCCGAGGCAGGAGGAGCAACTGGATGTGATTGACAGTGCCAGTCAGCATCTGTTGGAGACAATCAATTCTGTCCTGGATATTTCAAAGATTGAAGCAGGTAAACTGGAAATTGACAAGAAACAGGTCGATATTGAAATCATTATAAACAATGTAGTATCTATTCTTTCAGCGTCGGCTGATAAAAAAGGACTTAAGTTATATGTTGAGCCTGTTCCAGAAAATCTACAGCTCATTGGTGATGTAACCAGACTACAGCAGGCGTTGATGAATTTTGTAAGTAATGCCGTGAAGTTCACGGCATCAGGTACTGTCACTGTGCGTACCATTCTCGAGAAGGATGCAGAATCTGATGTATTATTGTGCTTTGAGGTTGAAGATACAGGAATCGGTATAGCTGCTGATGTTGCTGAGCGTTTGTTCAATTCTTTCGAGCAGGCGGATAACTCCATGACTCGTAAATTTGGTGGAACAGGTCTTGGTCTTGCAATAACAAGAAAGCTTGCTAAATTAATGGGGGGGGATGCGGGTGTTATTAGTACACTTGATGTAGGCAGCACATTCTGGTTTACAGCTAAGCTCAAAAAAGGAGAGTTCATTGTTGATGATTCGGATAATGAAAAGATTAAATCTGCTGATGTGATTCTGGAACGTGATTATCGCGGTGTTCGTATTTTATTAGCAGACGATGAACCCATGAATCGTTCGCTTATACAGGACATTTTGTCCGGGAGTGAGCCCGTTTTTGATATGGCAGAAAACGGTGCTATTGCAATTGAACTGGTGCGAAATAATCAATATGATCTGATTTTTATGGACATGCAGATGCCGGAAATTAATGGATTAGAAGCAACTGAGATCATTCGCTCGCTGCCAAACGGTGCTAATACACCTATCATTGCGTTGACCGGAAACGCTTTTTCAGAAGACAGATCACGTTGTTATGATGCCGGTATGAATGATTTTCTTACCAAACCGTTTAATATTCCTCAGTTGTTTGAAATAACATTAAAATGGCTATTAACTTCAGGAAAGTGATAGCGAATCGAAACACATTATTAAGAAGATGCGTTAAAAGAAAGTTTAAATAACTAAATAGAGATTTATTTTATTTGTGTTTAAGATTGCATTTTTCTCAATACAATCTCACATTATATAATATCTTTTAATGTGAGAGATTGAGTAGTCTTTGATTCTACTTCTACGTATTAAATTTTAATAATATTTTTGGTAATTCCCTGTATGAAGTTACCGTTTTAAGTGACACTCTAAATTAGAGTTTTCGCCTTTTTTGTGGACAGCCAGATACTCACAAGAAGCCGGGGCATTCAGCGAGTCATGCGGGGTTTCTTCTTTGTATTCTCTGATCCGGTTTTCGTTAGCTCTCTGACTTCATTCAGGATTTTAAATACATAACTGTTCGGAATATCATCACAGTATGTTCGGTTAAAGCGCTGAGCAAAAATCAAACAGGACACACTGAACCTCCCCCCCCGGTTTAACGGACACTTTTAATCAGAGACTAAAGTCTCTGTGTTAGGGCACATTTTTTGGGTGACGTTTCTTATGTGAGTAAGAAAGGTCACTCGCTGTTGCCCGGCTACCGATGTCTTTGACATAGGATTCTCCCAAAAAATCTACTGAGATAAAACTAAAGATATCAGGACATTAAATATTACTTCATTCACCTTGTTTTTGTAGATCCCCCGTAACAACAAAATCACTCTATAATTGTCACTTAACCTAACTCAAGCGCTGCTGATCCGTCAGCCAGTAAAAATGATACGGTGGTATCACCAGCTGATCTTTAAATAATGCCGGTTTATCACCGGACACCAGGTCACTGATATGGCCGTGTGATAACACCGCTTTTATATAAGGATTATTCAGATCAAGGTATTGCGGGTTTGCATCAAAGTTAACCACCACTAATACCCCGCCTGCCGAACGGGTCAGGTTAAAGCGCGAATAAACAAACAGGTGTGGGTTATCCACGTGGATTAATTCACGGTTGTTAAAATCTGCAAACGCAGGTATGCCCTTTCGTACCGCGATCATTTTTTTAATGGCATTAAATATATGGTGTTGCGTCGTGCCGGACTGATGCCTGAGCTCTGCTTTATCCCAGTCGAAATCCGGGCGGTGAGCCCAGCGGGTATCATGAGCTTTGTTTTCATCATTTAGAAAGTTACAATCGTTTAGCGTTCCCAGTTCATCTCCGTAATACAGCAAGGGGATTCCGCCGAATGACAGGATCAGACTGTGCAGCAACAGTATATGCTGCATAGCATTATTTATTCGGTCTGGGTTTTCTGATTCCAGCGCTGTTTCCAGACCAACCAGAGATGCCAGCGAGCCTGAAATGCGTGCATCACCGGTTTTAAGATTATGGCCAAAAGGAAAACCTCTGGCATCCGAGTCACTGAAATTACCGGTGTAGTAGTCGATGAGAAATTTGCGGTGATTGACCGGTTCATAGTTCACTGCGCGAATATCGGTATCATCAAAACCCAGTCCAATATCATCGTGGCAGCGCACATAGTTTAACCAGGTTGCCCGCTCCAGTTTATCCGGCAGACTTCTCAGCCCCTGATAAAGTAGTCTGGCATTTTTGGTGGCCACAGCATCCCACAGCAGAGCCATTAAGGTGGCATTGTAGGCTATTTCACATTCCTTAGCATTGATCGCGTCTTCACCAAAATATTTAATGATTTCCACCGGTGCCACAATGGCTTCTGCAATAAACAGCACACCCGGTGCTGTAACCTGACAGCAGTCTTTCATTAACTGTAATATCAGGTGAGCTTCACGTTCATTCTGGCAGGCACTGCCGATTTTTTTCCATAAGAACGCCACGGCATCCAGGCGGATAATATCTGCGCCCTGATTAGCCCAGAACAAAATAATGTCGAGCATTTCAATGAATACGGCCGGATTACTGTAATTAAGATCCCACTGGTAATCATTAAATACCGTCATCACCCATTTATTCATTTCTGCATCCCAGGTGAAATTACCGGGAGCTGTTTCCGGGAATATTTCCGGCATGGTCTCTTCAAACATGTCGGGGATTTCACGATTATCAAACAGGTAGTAATAATCCTGGTATTTTTTTTCACCAAGGCGCGCACGCTTTGCCCAGTCATGCTCATTGGATGTGTGGTTAACCACAACATCCATGGTCAGTAAAATATCACGCTTCTTCAGTGACTCACTCAGTTCGTGTAAATCATCATTCGTGCCGATGCGCTCATCTACCCGGCGGAAATCACTGATTGCATAGCCACCGTCACTTTTACCTTCAGGGCACTGAAGTATGGGCATGATATGAATCATATTCACACCCAGCTCCTGAAAATAAGAAAGCCTTTCGTTAAGCCCTGATAAGTTATTTGCAAAACCGTCTGTATATAAGGCCATGCCTACCCATTTCTGGCTGAGAAACCAGTTATGGTCTTTTTCACGCTCTATGTCCTTTGTTTTAAGTTTTTTAGAGCGCTCCATATACTGCTTGGCCATGGTTTCAACCAGGCGCAGGGCTTGTTCTTCAAAATCATCACGATCGCCATATAACAGATGAAACAAAGAATAAATGGCGTAGAAGTTTGCACCGAGACGGGTATAAAAATGCCGTAATTCATGTTTCTTTATTTCCGGCTTTAACTTGATCAGTATTTCATTAAGTAAAGAATGTGAGACCTGTTCGTACATTGTAATTTACATCGTAATTATATTGGTGCTTGCAGACAGATTAAATAAACTGACTCACCACCAACTATTACAAGCTCCAGTTTTCAATAAAAGGGGTGTAAAAATTTTTATCCAGTGTAGTTGCTCCATGCAACCCGACCACAGCACTGGCGAATTGCTGAGCCCGTTTTATTGTATCGTTTAATGACCAGTCGTTATGCAAGCCTAATAATAGTACGCTGCTAAATGCATCACCGGCGCCAACGGTATCAATAACATTAATCGTTTTTTCCGGCTGAACCGATAGCAGATCATTTTCACTGATAACAACTGCACCGGCAGAACCTTTTGTTACGATTATCAAATTAAGGGCATACTGTGATAATAAAAAGCGCGCTCTGGATTCGCTGTCTTTTTCATCGGGAACCAGCTGCAACAGTTCTTCATCATTTATTTTTAACCAGTTCGCCCCCTTTATAACAGCGTTTATCAGCGACAAGTTCCACCATGGCGGGCGCAGATTAACATCAACAAAAACAGACTCGGAACACCTGTTTTTTACCTCAGCAAGGCAGTTTGCCGAAACCGCTTTTCTCAATGCCAGCGAGCCATGATACAACATACTGTAATCATCAATCTCCAGTAGCTGACGTGAATTAATAAAATCCCAGGCACTGTTTTCAATAATATTGTAAGCAGGATTACCCTGATCAAAATTAACCGTCACCACCCCGGTTGGATGAACGGTATCAACCTGCAAGCCATCCGTATCCATACCCCAGTTGAGCATGGCTGATTGTATCTCAGCCCCCATTGCATCATCTCCAATGCGCGAGATCAGTAATGGGTTTAAGCCAAATGCCTGAGTGTGCCAGGCAACATTAAACGGGGCGCCGCCTAATACACGTGAATCATCAGGAAAACAGTCAAATAAAACCTCACCAAAGATAACCAGCCGTGAATCACTCATGCAGCACCCTGTAACCAGTCTTTAAAATGTGGCAGATAGTGAATAACACCTTCCACTATACCGGCGCTGTAATTTCCATTCATATCCATGAAGTTTCCCTGTGCAAGATACAGCTGCCCTTGCAGATTATTTGCCTGTGCTGCCTTTAATACTTGCTGACGAACTTCAGTGTCAGCATTAGCAACCAGCACCGACTGTACAGGGCTGCTCAGCACGCAGACATCATTACCACTGTCACCGGCGAACACAGTTTCTGTGTATTCGTAATCAAGTTTTTTCATTAAATATTCAATCGCCTGACGTTTACCCGCACTGGCCGGCAGAATATCGAGCAGCCCGGTGTTAATTAACTCATCAATACTCCAGATAATATTAGCTGCAATACCCTGTTGCTGCAGGCGCAGATTTATTTTTTTTATAACTGACTGATGATCTGTATTTAATGCCACGTAGTAACTGAACTTATGAATATTTTGTTTACTGGCCTCCTGAAGCTTTATCTCACTAATATCAAGTAGACTGTCGTGTAGTTCAGCTGCAGTTTGCTGCTGCCAGTCGTCACTTATCTTTTTCTCCCAGTCTGTCATTGACTGCCAGCCAGTACTGTTAAGCTGATAGATTGATGAACCCACATCCGCAATCACAAAATCTGCCTGTGGCAGGTCATACTCCTCTATCGCCTGCTCGACCAGTTGCCGATGGCGTCCTGTCACATAGGCCAGTATGATATCGGGATGTGCCGTCAGTTTTTTAAAATATTCTCTGGCATGATCCGATTCTGGCTGAGGCCCGTTAGGTATTAATGTGCGGTCAAGGTCTGTACACAGTAATAAACGCGTCGCTTTTGTTGCTTCATTATTTTCGGCTAACGGTTTATTCATCGGGCACCCGGCAGCTGTCAAAAAAATCATAATGCTCTATGGCTTCGAGGATGCCGGCAGCGTAAGGATATTTAGAATAAAAAACACTATCGAGTTCGAGTAACTCAGTCAGTTCTTCGTTATGACGGTTAGCCACTATCACGGCCAGTGTATTGCCTCTGATCATGTCTTCGTCCGCCCCCGAACCACCTGCAACCAGAATATGATCGAGCGGAATATCCCATTGCTCGGCATACCAGCGTAACGCCAGACCTTTTGATGCCCTGACCGGAACAATATCCAGAAACTGTCCGAAAGAAAGCACACTGTTCACCGTTTGCTCGTGACGCAGTAAAAGCTTTCTGATCTCATCTATAGAGGGCGCTTTTTCAGCGTCATAGTAGTAACTTATTTTATAGCGACTTTGTTCGCTTTTATGTTGCAGACTAAGTCCCGGCATATCTTTCAAAAGCGCACGTACTTTACTAGGTCGCCATAAATAATCGATATGATCATCCCAGGCAGTATCCCGGGTCAGATTTTGTCCGTAATAAATTTCAGTCCCCAGACTGGTAACCAGTGCATCGGGTAACGGAATTTTATTGGCTTTGATCAGTTTTAAGGCGGAGTCCAGACGTCGTCCGGTTGCGATACCAAAACTACTGCAGCGCGCATTATCTTTTATTATCTGACTAAAGGCCGGTATATCAGCAGGCTCACCCAGTAAACTCTGATCCAGATCAGAAAAAATAGCACGATTGCGGTAAAGCCGGGAGCGACGCTGCAGCTTCATACGCACAACCGCTTCTGTTTTATCAATCACCGGTTTGATTACTTTCAGATAACTTTCAGCATGGCCCTTCCATGAATAATAATTATTCACGCCCTGAATACCACTGCCGGCCATTTTTTCCCACTGCTTTTTATCACTCAATGCAAGTAGCAGCTGCTGAATAATTTGTTGATGATCTAAGGGATCGATCAGATATCCATTTTTACAATTGGAGATGATATCAACAGGACCGCCATCTTCAGTTGCAATGATTGGTAAGCCACAGGCAGCCGCTTCTATTAAAGTCAGGCCAAACGGTTCAGTCAGCGCCGGATTAATAAACACGCCGCCTGATAATGCTGCCAGCCGGTAAATCACCGAAATATCAGTGGCTAAATGGTGCTTTGGGTATGCGACTTTACCATAAAGATCATACTGATCAATGCTTAGCAGCAGGCTGGTCAGCACTTCCTGTGCGCCCGCTTCGAGGTCACGAATATCATCACGGTTACCGGCAATAATCACCAGATTAGCAAGCTGTTGTAAATCCTCAGACTGACCATAGGCTTCTATCAGCGTGACGATATTTTTTCTCTGATCCGGTCGTGAAATTGCCAGTATCATAGGCTTGTCAGGATTAATCAGAAAGCGGTCAATTTGACGGGATATTTCACTTTGTTTTTCAGATCTGTCCGGCGGATGAAACTGTGTCAGGTCTGTACCCGGTGGCACCACGCGCATTTTATTTGGCTGATAGAAATCATATAATTCGTATTGCTCTTCAATCTCCTGATTGGTGCTGGTTACTATTCTGTCAGCAACACCCAGTGTAACTTCTTCTGCTTCTATCCTGCGTGACATACAGTAACGTTTTTCTATCTCGGCACTTTTTACTCCGCTTGCAAGTAATCTTTGTCGCTTACTGCGACCCAGTGAATGACCGGTATGTACCAGCGGCACGCTTAACTGATGAGATAAAAGTGTGCCGACATAGCCTGCATCGGCATAATGACTGTGAATAACATCCGGCGTCAGATCATGCTGATGTAAATAAGCTAAAAGATTATCTGAGAAAATATCAAGGTGATCCCAAAGCTGTTCTTTGGGTAAGTAAAGCTGATCTGCACAGTCAATTCGTACAATACTGACTTTATCACTCAGCTTTTCAGTATGCCGGGCATAATCAGAACTGACTGTTTTATCGACCAGACGACGTGTTACCAGATCGACCCGTGCAACCTCTGGCTGCTCACCAAGCGCACGAGCCAGTTCAATAACATACTTGGTCTGACCACCTGTGTCAGCATCGCAACCCAGTTCCAGATCATGACCACGGATAAGACCATGAATACTGATAAGCAGAAAATGAAGACCGTCTTGTTTTTTCCGGTTATTTTTTTTTATGACTAATGACACTACTCAATAATCCCTTGTAAGAAAAACAATAAATCAGGCAATCGGTACAAATTATTAAAAAAAGCTCTGATATCTTCGACTCAGAGTTTCCAGATCTCCTCATTGTATTCATGCATGGTTCTGTCTGTTGAAAAATGCCCGCTGCAGGCCGTATTGTTGATGCTCATTTTTAACCACCCTGTCTCGTCACGATAAGCCTGTGAAACTTTTTCCTGCGCGTCAATATAACTTCTGAAATCAGCCAGGGTTAACCACGGGTCGTTTTTATTTTTTAATGAGAAGATAATATCATCAAAAATTCCTGACTCAAATGAGTTGAAATGACCACACTCTAACAGATGCATGACCCGTTTTAAATCTTCATCGTTACTAATGTATTTATCAGGCTCGTAATTTTGTTTTAAATGACTCACTTCATCCGCCTTTAAACCAAACAAAAAGAAATTATCTTCACCGACGGCTTCCAGTATTTCTATATTGGCACCGTCATAAGTACCAACGGTGACTGCACCGTTCATCATGAACTTCATATTACCGGTGCCGGATGCTTCTTTACCTGCCGTTGATATTTGTTCAGACAGATCGGTTCCGGGGCAGATAATTTCCATCTTAGACACCCCATAATTCGGGATAAATGCCAGTTTTAACTGATCGCCCACTTCAGGATCATTATTAATGACTTCAGCGACATTATTTATCAGTTTGATTATTGATTTGGCTATGCGGTAACCGGGAGCCGCTTTTCCGCCAATAAGTACACATCGATTGGTCCAGTTTTTTCTATCACCATTTTTAATTCTGGCATATAGGTGAATAACGTGTAACACGTTCAATAACTGGCGTTTATACTCATGTATTCTTTTAACCTGTACATCAAAAAGCGAAGTGGTATTAAAATCAACTCCACATTCATCTTTAATTAAGTCAGCCAGCCTGCGTTTATTTTCCTGTTTTACCCGCTGCCAGTTTTGTCTGAACTCAATATCTTCACTATATTTACCCAGCTGACTGATCTGTGCCAGATCACCTATCCAGTCATCGCCTATTTTCTCTGAGATCAGACTGCTCATCAGCGGATTGGAATGTGCTATCCATCGACGGGGAGTTACCCCGTTAGTTTTGTTATTAAATTTCTCAGGCCATAGCTCATAAAAATCCTTAAATAAACCTTCTGTGAGTAACTGTGAATGCAATGCCGCAACGCCGTTAACTGAAAAGCTGCCAACTATGGCAAGATAGGCCATGCGAACTGATTTAACATCACCCTCTTCAATAATTGACATTCTAATTTGCTTATCCGTATCACCCGGCCAGCGGGTCGACACCTCGGAGAGGAATCTGGCATTTATTTCATAAATAATTTGCAACAATCTTGGTAAGAGTTTTTCAAATAAATGCACCGGCCATTTTTCCAGTGCTTCAGGCAGCAATGTGTGATTGGTATAGGCCATGGTCTGACTGGTGATTTCCCACGCCTGCTCCCATGACATATATTTTGTATCTATTAACAGCCGCATTAACTCTGCAACCGCAATGGTAGGATGCGTATCGTTCATCTGAAAAACATTTTGTTGTGAAAACTCACTGAAGTCATTACCGTGCTCGGTGCTCCACATGCGAAGCACATCCTGCAGACTGGCTGATGCCAGAAAGTATTGTTGTTTAAGGCGTAATTCCTTGCCGTTTTCACTGGCATCATTCGGATACAGAACCATGCTGATATGTTCTGCATTATTTTTAGCTTCTACTGCCTCCGAGTAACTGCCGGCATTAAAGTCATCAAGACTAAATACATTGGTCGGGCTGGCACTCCATAAGCGCAGTGTATTAACTGTTTTGTTTTTATAACCGGATATAGGAACATCATACGGTATTGCCAGAATATCAGCTGTACCAATCCAGACAACATGCGGCTTACGGTTATGATTGGTCACTGTTTCAACACGGCCGCCAAATTTTATAACCTGGGTGAACTCGGCCCGCTCAAGCTCCCATGGATTTCCGTCTCTTAACCAGTGATCAGGTTCTTCTACCTGAAATCCGTTTGTTATTTTTTGCCTAAACATGCCATATTCATAGCGAATCCCATAACCTATAACGGGTAGTTTAAGACTGGCACAGCTGTCCATAAAACAGGCCGCCAGTCTGCCAAGACCGCCATTACCAAGTCCTGCATCATGTTCTTCTGTAATAATTTCTTCAAGCTTGAGAGCGAACTTATTCATCGCATCTTTAACTTCTGAATTAATGTCGAGATTAAGAATATGGTTACCCAGTGATCGACCTATTAAAAATTCCAGTGACATGTAATAGGCTTTACGAACACCTTTTTGTTCGTAAAGCTCCCAGGTATTACGCCAGTCCGACATAATATGGTCACGCAAGGTTAATGAAAGCGCCTCATATAAATAATAAGGTACACAATCAACAAAGCGCCCCAGATGCAGAGTAAGGTATCGCTCAAAATCCTTGGCTATGGATTCGCTGTCTTTTGGCAATACATCCATTTTCGGAATTTTTGTCTCGCACAGTGGTTTTTTATTCGACATATGATTACCTCTGGTATAAGACCATTAATTTTAAAATTTTTTCAGTAACATCCGGCTTAAGTTGCTGCCAGTCAAAGCGCCAGCTCCAGTTACCACCGATGGTGCCCGGTGTATTCATGCGGGCGGATGAATCCAGCATTAATAAATCCTGCATCGGTAATATACAAAGATAAGATACCGATGACATGGCCTGCCGTATGAGTGACCAGACATCCTGCTCTGCTGTCTCGTTTTGTACATTAAGATATTCGTTAAAATATTTTTTATTATAATTTTCTGTATTTCTGACCCAGCCAAGTGTTGTATCGTTATCATGGGTACCGGTATAAACAAGATCGTTTGCGCATTGCTGATGAGGCAGGTGAGGATTTTTATTATTGCCGTCAAATGCAAACTGTAAAACTTTCATACCAGGCAGATTAAATGATTTTTTTAGCTCTATCACATCATCGGTGATCACACCTAAATCTTCTGCCACCAGCGGTAAGTGATCGAAAGTGCTGAATAAAGCTGTTAATAATTCTTTGCCTGGTACATTTATCCAGCTGCCATTCATGGCTGTTTCGTCTTCACAAGGTATTTGCCAGCAGGCCTGTAAGCCGCGAAAATGATCAATACGAATCATATCAAACAGCTCTAACTGAGTTTTAAAGCACGCTTTCCACCAGCTAAAGTCTGTTGACTGCATATAATCCCAGTTGTATAAAGGATTTCCCCAGCGCTGGCCAGTAGCTGAAAAAGCATCAGGGGGAACACCGGCAACAAATTCCATATTGCCATCATCATCCATTAAAAAATTTTCTCTCTGTGCCCAGACTTCAGCACTGTCTCTGGCAACAAATATCGGTATATCGCCGAATAACTCTATCTCATGTTGCTTAGCATACTCACGAAGTTCACGCCATTGAGTAAAAAATACAAATTGCTCAAAGATAATTTGCTGTATATCCGCTTTAAGTTTTTTTTCTGCATTAGCCAGTGTTTTAGTATCGCGGTGCCGCTCCTTTGCAGGCCAGTCATACCAGGGTTTGTTCTGGTATTGTTTTTTTAAAGCCATAAACAATGCATAATCATCCAGCCAGTGTTTATGATCTTGGCAGAAGCCGCCTAGTTTACGTTTCCATTCGGTATTTTCTGACTGGTAAAAATTTTCAGCCGCACTCTGCAAACAGGCTAACCGGTAGCTTTCATCCTGCTCTGAAATATTAATGTTTTTTCTTTCCAGCCAGTGCCGGTCTTGCAGCCAGTCAAGGCTGATCAGTAGAGGGTTACCGGCATGTGATGACAGGCACTGGTAGGGCGATTTGTCATCATGTGTAGGACCCAGCGGCAGCATTTGCCAGACTTTAAATCCACTAGATTGCAAAAATTCAATATAGCGATAAGCCTGATGACCAATATCGCCGCTGCTTAATTTTCCCGGCAGCGATGTCGGATGCAAAAGCACTCCGGCTTTTCGTTTTTTACTGACAATGCTGGCCGCATTATTACTCATCAGTGATGCTGCCCGGGTAACATGGTTCCGCCCATGGCTGGCTCACCTGAACCAAATGAGAATGCTTTGGTAATATATTCCGGCGTTTCGACTTTTAATATCTGGTACAGATTACTCAAGTGCATACGAAACTGCTCATCAAAAGCCGCAACCGATTCGGCAGAGTTATACTCGCCGAACCACCAGAACCAGTCTGAACTTTCACAGGTAGCCAGCTGCATTTCTGCGGCCTTCAGCACATCGGCTGACAAGTGACCCTGTGTTAGTGCCTTGTCATAAACTTTTTTTGCATCGACCAGCATATCCCAGGCACGATTTTTATCTTTTTCACCGATCCAGGTTGAAAACGTACCGTAAACCCAGCTTCCAGCCACAACTTCACTGAGTGATTGTTTATTGCTTTGCATTTTCAGATAGTCACTGAAAGTGGTGAGTTTTATACCGTCATGCTGTGCAAGTTTTTCGTACAAGGCACTGATAAAGTGATAGCCATTTTGCGGGTAGTATTCCCAGGCATTTTCCCCGTCCAGGATGATGGATATAATGGCATCAGGTTTATCACGGCAACTGTCTGCAATTGTTTCAATATTATGTAACAGGTTAGCAACCGCATCGTCTGCATGCCAGTCAGAGTATTTAAATCCTATCAAATCGGATAAACCATCATCCCTGAAAAAACAGGCCGTGGCTGTATCACGATACTGATAGGCCTGATGTATACAGTTGCCAGCTGAAATTTCCGACTTATTAAGAGAGTTTTGTAACACACTTCCGCCACTGGCGATCCATTTAATACCCATTTCAGATATCAGTTCAATGGTTTCTGCACTGATGCTGCCTTCAGATGGCCAGCAGCCTGCTGGCATCACATCAAAGTAATGTTTAAAAACTTCGATACCTTTTTGCATATGCCAGTGACTTCTTTCACTGCCACCCGGGTACTGATTTGCCAGTGGCAGTTCAACACCCGGCATGGCCTGTGCAGCAGAACTGATATCAAGCAGCAGCGGTACAATCGGGTGTGCATAAGGCGTCATCGACAGTTCTATGCGACCGGCGTGTGCCAGTTGTTTGTAACGGTCGATTATTCCGCTGATCAGTTCATTAATAACCTGTACTAATATATGCCGGTCATGCACCGTAAAGTGACGGCCTTTTTTCATTAAATTTTTAATGCGTGAATCGTTAAGGCGAACCGTTTCAGCCATCCAGGCCAGGTGATACCAGACCAGTATGTCGGTAAAAAACTGCTCTGAGTAATAGTTTATTATTTCCGGCTTTTCGACGGCTTCTTCTGCCATATCAGTGAGCATACTGAAAATCGAAAAACGATCAATTAAGCGCTCTTTATTGGCTCGCAAGCAGGCCTTTATAATGTGCTGTCGCTTTTCATGGTCCAGCGATAACACAGGATCAGCGAGTGCGGCTAACAGAGGGTCCCTTAATGCTTTACCGTGATTGTGATAATCATTGAGTTGTTGTGCGTAATCATCAATTTGCTCAAGCAATACCGGCGCAAAGTTAATCACTGCACGTGCATCCGCATTGTTTTCCAGGTGCGCGGCCATATCCACATAGTCTTTTATGGTATGCAGGTAGGTCCATGGCAGATGATATTCGCCGTTGCGCAAATCACGATATTCCGGCTGATGCATATGCCAATAGAGCACGACATTTATTGCTGGCTTATGCGCTTCACCTGACATAATGCACCTCCTGCCCCAGCATTTCCGGTGTAACTAAAACCACACCGTTTGGCGATATATAAAACCTTTTTGCATCTTCTTCGGCATCATGGCCGATAACGGTGCCGTCAGGAATATCACAGCCTTTATCAATAACCGCATGAAAAATTTTACAGTTTTTACCAATGATCACGTCCGGTAAAATCACCGACGAATCCACTTTCGAATAATTATCGACAGTGACATTAGAAAAAAGCAGTGAATGACGAACCAGTGCACCTGAAATAATGCAACCACCCGATACCATCGAGTCGACCGCCATGCCTCTTCTGTCACCGTCATCGAAAATAAATTTGGCCGGTGGCAGCTGTTCCTGATGGGTCCATATTGGCCACTCATCATCGTATAAATTAAGTTCCGGTGTTATACCAATCAGCTCAAGGTTTGCCTCCCAGAAAGCATCTACCGTACCCACGTCTCGCCAGTAGGCTTGTATATTGCTATTGGCCGTCGTAAAGGGATAGGCATGGACATGATAATTTTTTATTGCATAGGGAATCACATCCTTGCCAAAATCATGACTGGAATTTAGCGAATCGGCATCACGTATTAACAGCTCAAATAACAAGTCGGTATTAAAGATATAGATTCCCATTGAGCACAGGGCATGATCCGTGCTGCCACTCATCGCTTGCGGCTGGCTTGGTTTTTCAACAAAACTGCGTATTCGATTATTGTCATCGACCTCCATCACGCCAAATGCCGAGGCTTTTTCCAGCGGAACTTCAATACAGCCCACCGAAACGTCAGCATTCGATTCAGCATGCTTTGCCAGCATCGGCCCATAATCCATTTTATAGATGTGATCGCCTGCCAGAATCAGCACATAATCGGGTGAATGTGAACGTATAATATCGAGGTTCTGATAAATAGAATCTGCCGTGCCGGTATACCAGGACGACTCAATCCGTTGCTGAGCCGGCAATAACTCTACAAACTCACCAAACTCACTGCGCAAATGTCCCCAGCTCTTTGCCACATGCAGCATCAATGAGTGAGATTTGTATTGTGTGAGCACACCAATTCGACGAATACCCGAATTGATACAGTTTGATAAAGGAAAATCGATAATACGAAACTTACCGCCAAAAGGCACGGCTGGCTTGGCTCGCCACTTAGTTAACTGCTTAAGTCGTTCGCCACGACCACCGGCCATAATTAATGCCAGCGTATTTCGCGTCAGGTTACTGACAAAGCGTGCTGATTTTTCTGTCTTCATCCGTGTCATACTCATTTTTATCGTGCTGTTAACAATCCAGTAAAAAGTATGCGCTTTACTTTAAAGGAGTACTATTACAATAAAGCTGTTGCAATAAGTAAGCCATGATAAAAATAGTTGTTTTCTGTCCGGAAACCGCTAAAGAACACCAGCGATGCTATTAATTTGTGCAGAAAATGCTATTTAAAGAATCCACATGCCTTAATTGAGTGCATACTATTCCCTGCCAAAATATATACCCGGCCCTGTTAAATAGCTATAGCATATAACCATATGCTTTCTTTGATAAGATCAACTCTGTGCACAATACTTGCTTAGATTTAATGAACGATATACTTTATAAGTCCCAATAAAAATATACCATGGGTGTAACTGCACGATGACGCTAAAAGAAACACAGGCAAAGGACAGTTTCATCTCGATTCCGGCCAGCATTAAGAATGAACTGAATAAAATCGGTCAGGCCATACATCATGCACCTTTTTCTGTATTGGGCAACCAGACGGCCTATGCTGATGACTTTATCATTTTCTATTCCCCGTACACTCGTCTGCTAACACTGACTGAAAAGCACCTGCCAACACAGCGCATTGAAGACAGTGATTTTTTTATCTGTAGCGAGCTTCAGGACATTGGTCAGCATCCTTTAATCAACCGCACAGACACTGATAATAATACCTCCTCGCTCCACGACCCTTACAGTTTTACACCTCAGCTCAGTGACTATGATTTGAATTTATTTTCAGCCGGTAAACACCTGCATGTATATAATATTCTGGGTGCACACTCTAAAGTTATCGACAATATTGCCGGGGTCTTATTTGCTGTCTGGGCTCCTAATGCATCACGCGTCAGTGTTATTGGCGAATTTAATCACTGGGATGGCCGTCTTCACCCGATGCGTTCACGCGGTGTCAGTGGTGTCTGGGAATTATTTATTCCCGCCATACAAAATGAAACATTATATAAGTTTGAAATAAAAAACCGCGACAGTGGCAATATTTTTGCAAAATCTGATCCTTATGCCCGGCAACTGGAGTTTCGCCCGCGCACCGCTTCCGTTGTCAAAAACACCCTTGCTTTTCAATGGCAGGATAAACACTGGATGAATGCCAGAGAAAAATATGACTGGCTGCACCAGCCCTTATCCATTTATGAGTGTCATCTGGGTTCATGGCAGCGCGACGAGCACGGTAATTTCCTGAATTACCGGGAGCTGGCTCACCGACTGGTTGATTATATAAAAGAAACAGGCTTTACTCATATCGAACTGTTACCGGTCACAGAGCACCCGCTGGACGCCTCATGGGGCTATCAGACCACCGGCTACTTTGCCCCCACAAGGCGTTTTGGTATGGCCGATGATTTTCGCTACTTTGTTGATTATTGCCATCAGCATGACATCGGAGTATTGCTGGACTGGGTACCCGCACACTTTCCTAAAGACCCGCACGGGCTTGCCTGTTTTGATGGCACCACACTGTATGAACATGAAGACCCGCGGCGCGGTGAACACCGTGACTGGGGAACATTAATCTATAATTATGGCCGACAGGAAGTCAAAAATTTCCTGATTTCAAGTGCTGTATTCTGGTTAGAGGAATACCATATTGATGGCTTGCGCGTTGATGCCGTGGCATCGATGTTATATCTGGATTATTCACGCGAAGATCATGACTGGATTCCTAACCAGCACGGTGGCAATGAAAACTTTGAAGCCATTGAGTTTATGCGTGAGTTAAACACAGTCACCCATGCCAGATTTCCCGGCACGATGATCATGGCGGAGGAGTCAACCGCATGGCCACAAGTGACCCGCCCTGCCGATATTGGCGGTCTTGGTTACAGCATGAAATGGAACATGGGCTGGATGCACGACAGCCTGAACTACATGGCTAATGATCCGGTACACCGTCACTATCACCATCATCAGTTAACCTTTGGCTTATTGTATTTATTCAGTGAAAATTTTATTTTGCCTTTTTCGCACGATGAAGTGGTACACGGAAAAAGTTCACTATTGCATAAAATGCCGGGCGATGAATGGCAGCGCTTTGCAAACCTGCGTTTATTGTATACCTATATGTTCACTTATCCGGGCAAGAAGCTGCTGTTTATGGGCTGCGAATTTGCTCAGGGTGATGAATGGGACCATGATAAAGCACTCGACTGGTATGTCTTACAATACCCGCTTCATGCCGGCATTAAAAAACTGACGACTGATCTTAACCAGCTGTATAAACAATACCTGCCATTACACCAATATGATTTCGATGCCAAAGGATTTGACTGGATAGACTGCAACGACACCGACCAGTCTGTACTTTCCTATATCAGAAGGAGTGACGACGATAGCATCATCATTGTGCTTAACTTCACTCCGGTGATCCGTGACAATTACCGCATTGGTGCCCCCGAAAATGGTGACTATGAAATCATATTCAACTCAGATTCCGAGTACTATAGTGGCAGTAATGCCGGCAGCCACTCGAAAATTTCAAGTGAAGCGGTTGCGTGGATGAATCAACCTGCATCATTAACACTCAGCCTGCCTCCGCTGGCAGGACTGATACTAAAGAAAAAACCATGAACATTTTGTATATCAGTAGTGAAGCATTCCCGCTCATTAAAACCGGTGGCTTAGGTGATGTTGCCGGCAGTTTACCAAACGCATTATTAAAAAAGCTGCATGATGTACGGCTATTATTACCGGCCTACCCCGAAGTACTTAACAAAATCACAAAAAACAAAGTGATTGCCACAACCGCCTATTATGGTCTGCCGGCGAGTATTATTGAAACCCGCTTACCCGGTAGCAAACTCATTGTCTGGCTGCTGGATTGCCCCGCTGTTTTTAATCGTCCCGGCGGCCCCTATACCGACCATCACGGTAATGCATGGGATGATAACGCGCTGCGCTTTGCCGTTTTCTGTCGCTGCGCTGTTGATATTGCACTGGATAAACTTAAACTCAACTGGCAGCCGGATATCGTACACTGTAATGACTGGCAGTCCGGTCTGGTACCGGCTTTATTAAACCATCATCGTTTGCGACCAGCCACTGTGTTCACGATTCATAACCTTGCCTATCAGGGTGTATTTGAAAAACAAACGTTTAGCGATTTGCAATTACCAGATGAGCTCTGGCATATGGACGGTCTGGAGTTTTACGACCAGTTATCATTTATCAAGGGCGGACTGGCTTATGCTGACAAAATCACTGCTGTTAGTCCGTCCTATGCCAGTGAGATTCTTTCGCCCGAATATGGCTATGGCCTGAATGGCTTACTCATAAAACGGCAACAGGACCTCAGTGGCATACTCAATGGTATCGATCATGATCACTGGAACCCAGGAACAGACAAATGCCTGCAACAAAAATATAACCGCCGCAGCATCAATAATAAATCGGCTAACAAAACCCACCTGCAAGAAGAATTTTCATTACCTATTGATGCCACGATACCGATGATAGGAATAGTCAGCCGGCTGGTGGAGCAAAAAGGTTTTGATATCATTTTGCAGGCTATCGAAAAGATTTTAACTAAGCCGCTGCAACTGGTTATACTCGGAACCGGTGATACGCATTATGAAATAGAGCTGAACAAATGGGCAAAAAAGTATCCGCATAAACTTAAGGTCAATATTGGCTATGATGAATGTCTGGCTCACCGGATTGAAGCCGCCAGCGACATATACCTGATGCCATCCACCTTTGAGCCCTGCGGACTGAACCAGTTATACAGTTTACGCTACGGCACGCTGCCCGTGGTGACTGAGGTCGGTGGTCTGGCTGATACAGTCACTGATACCAGTCAAGAAAACATTAACAACCGTACAGCTAATGGTTTTGTTGTTAAAAAGCAAACAGCTACGCATCTACTGCAAGCATTAGAGCGTGCCATAACACTTTATAAAAATACGGCTGTATGGCGGCAACTTCAGATCAACGCCATGAGCTGTGATTTTTCCTGGCAAGCCAGCGCAGAGCATTATATTGAACTCTATGAGCTGGCACTAAAAAACCGCCAGTGATAATTCAGCTAGCTGTGTAATTTTTTTGCTGAAGCAAAACAATCACTGCGCCAGACACATTTTTCCTGATCACAAAAACCATCAACAGCAGAAGCAAAACAACTAAAATTACCTTCAGAAAGCTGAATGGTTTTAATTAAATCGGCTTTTTTCATGCCCGTTGTTTTAATATCAAAACGCTTTGCAACTACCCGAATTTCCTGCATATTCATTTTAGATCTCCTTTTTTACAAGTGCTTTCATCATTCATAAATGCAAAAAACACACCACAAAATACAGGCCGCATCAGCGCACGCTCTAGCTCATTATTGATGACTTTGTAAGGGTATAAATGCACCGAATGAAAGCGTGATGCACAGCTTTAGGTCATAAAAAAATACGCTAGCGGCCTTTTCAGTTTGCTAATAGCAACATTATAAAACCGATTCCTCATCAACAAACCAGTGAATATCACCAATCCGATTAACGGGTAACGGGGCGCTGTCCTTAATACGAGAAATGACTTTCGCCTTCTTAGCACCACCGGCCAGTACGATTCGACAAGCGGCATGACTTAAGGTACTGATGCTTAACGAGACACGTTCAGAAGGTTCTTTCGGGGAGTTAAAAACCGCCACAACTGGACGCTGGTCGTTCAGTGCTTCATTACCCGGAAACAAACTGGCCGTGTGGCCATCTTCACCCAGCCCGAGAAAGGCTATATCAATTTTTTTAATTGCACTAATCGTTTTCGCATAGACTTGTGCGGCAGCTGCGGCACCCAGTTCAGCAGGGATAGGGTGAACATTCGGCTCACTCATCAATGACCAGAAATGATCCTGTAGCATGACATCGTTACGATCGGCATGCCCTGACGGGTAACAGCGTTCATCCCCCGGGTACCAGTGAATTTTATCCCACGGCAGTTTTTTTTCCAGCAGATAATGCAGACACTGTACCGGTGTATTGCCGCCCGGCAAAGCAACATGACAGATTCCATTATTAGCTATACACTGTGAAATTTTTGCAGCGATAAAAGTCGCCGCCTCTTTTGAGGTTTCACTAAAGTCTTTGTAAATATGCCAGTCATGCATGCTTGCAGATCCTTGTAAGAAATTTCTAACTAGGTTTGTGCCAGCCACCGACACACTGTTCAAACAACTCTTCCATACCAGCCACATCCCAGCTGCCTGCACGGTAGCGGTTAACCGATATTCTTTCTTTCCAGTCATTCAGAATAGGTTCAATGATCGACCAGGATTCCTCAACCTCATCTGCACGTGAGAATAAAGTGGCATCACCACTGAGTACATCATGCAGCAGTACCTCATAAGCATCCGACACATCGGCACCGTTTTCAGCATAAGGCGCGCGCATGATCATGCGCTGAGTATCCGTCGTTAAGCCCGGCATTTTGGCATTCATGCGCAAGGTAATGCCCTCATCAGGATGAACACGAAATACCAGCGAGTTTGCAGCAGGCGGATTGGCATGGGTATCAAATAAGTTAAACGGTGGTTTACGAAAACGAATAACAATTTCAGACACCCGCTTAGGCAGGCGCTTGCCTGTCCATAAAATAAAGGGTACTCCCTGCCAGCGCCAGTTATCAATGTGGAAGCGCACAGCGGCAAATGTTTCTGTTACCGATTCAGCTGATACATCTTCTTCTGCAACATAAGCTTTTAAATCGTCATCGCCAGCTTTACCCGAGCCGTATTGAGCCGCAACGGCCTGATGTTTAATATCTTCCGGCTCTATTGCCCGTACAGCGCGCAGTACTTTAATCTTTTCATCACGCACCGCATCGGCGGTAAACTCAACCGGTGGTTCCATCGCCACCAGTGTCATCACCTGCATTAAATGACTCTGAATCATGTCACGCAGTGCACCCGATTTTTCATAATAATTGGCACGGTATTCTATGCCTATCGACTCTGCTGCCGATATTTGTACATGATCAATAAAGTTTCGGTTCCACAGTGGCTCAAGAATACTGTTGGTAAAGCGATAAACGAGTAAGTTCTGTACACTTTCTTTACCAAGGTAATGATCGATACGGTATATTTGCGATTCATCCAGTAATGCCTGCAAGTCCTTATTCAACTGCCTCGCGCTTTGCAGATCCATACCAAAGGGCTTTTCTATGACAACCCGCCTGAAGCCTTCGCTTTCATCCGCCAGCCCGACTTTATGCAAGCCGGCTGCAATGGTGGTATACCAGCGCGGTGGTACGGCACAATAAAACAGTGCGTTTTTAAGTTTATGCAATGATTGCAGTGATGCTGCCAGCTCAGTATAAGTTTGCTCTTCCTGCAAATCGCCACCGACCATACTGAACATGGCTGCAAACTTCTGCCACTGTTGATCAGTCATAATAATCTCAGCGGCGTACTCCTGCATACCCTGATGTAACGACTGCAGCCACTGCTCTTTTGTCCGGCCTTTTAATACCCCGATTATTTTACTGTCAGGGTGTAGTAAACCACAGCGCAGCATTTTGACCAGAGCAGGAATCAGCTTGCGCTTGGTTAAATCTCCGCCTGCACCCAGTATGACTATATTGGTTGGCTCTGTCGGCTCACCAATGCATTGTGTAACAGCTGGCTTTTCCATGACATCTCTCCAGTTACTCTGCCGGCTTAATACTATGTCCGCCAAAACCGGCGCGCATGGCATTTAACACTTTACCTGAAAATGAATGATCCTGACGGCTGCGAAAACGCATTTGCAGTGCCAGGGTGAGTACCGGCGTGGGTACACCGAGATCGATTGAGTCGTGCACTGTCCAGCGGCCTTCCCCGGAATCATCCACATAGTCACTTAATGCCGACAAACTTTTATCAGCGGCAAATGCATCAGCCATTAAATCCAGTAACCATGAACGCACCACACTACCGTGTTGCCAGATTTCAGATACCTGTAACAAATCAAGATTCATTTCTTTTTTGGCTTCGAGCATTTCAAAGCCTTCGGCAAAGGCCTGCATCATGCCGTACTCGATACCATTATGAACCATCTTCACATAATGACCGGCACCGGCAGGTCCGACATGCCCCCAGCCTTTATCTTTGGCTGGCGCCAGTGATTCCAGAGCGGGGCGTATTAAAGCCACGGCTTCATCCGTGCCACCGACCATAATACTGTAGCCATTTTCCAGCCCCCAGACACCGCCTGATGTACCCGAGTCGACAAAATGTATAGCTGATTGATTGAGAGATTCGGCCCGCTGTTTTGATAAGTTGAAATTAGAATTACCACCGTCGATAATTAAGTCACCTTTAGTCATTCCGTCGCGCAGCAGTATTTCGATACTCTCGTCGACAAACTGATGCGGTACCATGAGCCATACTGCCCGTGGTGGCGTAAGCGCACTGATTAAGTCTTTAATGTTTGCTACAGCCGTGACATTTTCCAATTCGTTTTCCAGTGCACTGGCTGTGGCCTGATCAACATCATAAACAACGACTTCATGGCCGTCAGCCGACAGTCGTCGCACCATGTTTGCACCCATCTTGCCCAAACCAATCATTGCAAGTTTCATACTTCACCTTTCCTTTTTTAAATCGTTTGCGATGCAAGCTACCGGCACATAGGATGAATCACTGATACAGTACAAAGCAAGGTTTATACCATTACATCAATGTATGCCTGTGTATATCGGTACTACAACACGAAGTGAATTATCACGCTATATATTTGTAGTGTCTGATAAACAATACTGCAGTTGGTACAGGATATGCAAATCACTGTTTATCAGTGAATCATTGAGTATTTATTAACACACGGGCACTATAAGCGGGCATTGAATTAATATCGTATTAATAAACAAGAAAAACTGAACCACTATGGTGCATCTGCTTGGCTGTGCATGCACAGGACGGAACCGTGTAACGGAGAAAAAAATGAACAAAAAACCATTAGCCATCATACTCGCTGGCGGTGAAGGATCACGACTGCAACCGCTAACAAAATTTCGTGCAAAACCATCGGTCCCCTTTGGCGGAAAATACAGGATTATTGATTTCACTTTAACCAATTGCCTGCATTCGGGCTTACGTCGCATTCTTGTTTTAACGCAATACAAATCACACTCGCTGCACAAACACCTGCGTGATGGCTGGTCAGTTTTTAACCCTGAGCTCGGTGAGTACATCACACCCGTACCGGCACAAATGCAAAATGGCAACATGTGGTATCAGGGAACAGCGGATGCCATTTATCAGAACAACTATATTTTAGAACGTTGCGATGCTGATCTGACCATCATTCTTTCAGGCGACCATATCTATCGGATGGATTATGCCGCTATGCTCGATACCCATAAATACCTTGCCGCCGATGTCACCGTTGCCTGCATGAAAGTGCCCGTTAATGAAGCCAGCCAGTTTGGCATTGTAAGCACTGATCAGACTCAAAAGATTTTAAAATTTGAGGAAAAACCACAGACAGTGAAACCCTGTGATGATGACGCTGAATATGCACTGGCCTCAATGGGCATTTATGTTTTTTCAACCCGGTTATTAATTGATGTACTAGAAGCAGACAGTAAAGATGAAAATTCCAGCCATGATTTTGGCAATGATATTTTGCCAAACCTGATTCACTCACATAGTGTTTATGCACATTACTTCGGCGAAGCCAAAGGTCGCGTGTCTCCTGATAACTACTGGCGGGATGTTGGCACAATTGACTCATATTATCAGGCGAATATGGATTTACTAAAGTCTGTGCCTCCACTGGATCTGTATCAGGATGACTGGCCTATTCGCTCCTACCAGTCACAAACACCACCGGCACGCGCTGTGCCCGGCATATCCGGAAATGAGGGGATTTTTATTAATTCAATACTGTCCGGTGGCACCATTATATCCGGCGCCAACGTAGGTCACTCGGTTTTGTCACAGAATATTTTTATTGATGACGGATCAATGATTGAAAACTCGGTTATCTTTGACCATGTCAGCATTGGTAAAAACGTAAAGTTAAACAAATGCATTGTGGATAAAAATGTCAGCATACCCAGTGGGGAAAGCATTGGTTATGATTTAGCCAAAGACCGCAAACGCTTTACCGTAACCGAATCCGGTATTGTGGTGATACCCAAAGGCTATAATTTTGATCAATAGCGGCGTATTCATCAGCCATGAAGAATGACGATCCTGGATATAACGGCTTTAAATAACAGGATCTGACTTATTCTTCAAAATTCCTTTATAATTGAAACAATCATACCAACATAAGTTACCAACCATTATGGCTCAATATATTTACACTATGAATGGCGTTGGCAAAATCGTGCCACCCAAACGACAAATTCTTAAAGACATTTACCTTAACTTTTTCCCCGGTGCAAAGATCGGCGTACTGGGTTATAACGGTGCCGGTAAGTCTACCCTGCTGCGCATCATGGCCGGTCTTGATACCGACATCATCGGTGAAGCACGTCCTGCCAAAGACATAAAGATCGGTTACCTCTCTCAGGAACCTGAACTCGATCCGACAAAAGATGTTCGCGGCAATGTTGAAGCCGGTCTGCAGGAAATCACTGAAGCACAAGCCAAACTCGAAGAAGTGTACGCCGCTTACGCCGAACCGGATGCGGACTTTGATGCACTGGCCGCGGAGCAAGCCAGATTAGAAAATATCATTCAGGCATCCGACGCACATAACCTCGAGCGCAAGCTGGAAGTAGCCGCCGATGCACTGCGTTTACCACCCTGGGATGCCGATGTGACTAAACTATCCGGTGGTGAACGTCGCCGGGTTGCACTGTGTAAATTACTGCTGTCGGCACCTGATATGCTGATTCTTGATGAGCCTACCAACCACCTGGATGCCGAATCTGTGGCCTGGCTGGAACGTTTCTTAAAAGACTTTTCCGGAACGGTAGTTGCTGTTACCCATGATCGCTACTTTCTGGACAATGTTGCAGGCTGGATACTGGAGCTGGATCGCGGCCAGGGCATCCCATGGGAAGGCAATTACTCCAGCTGGCTGGAACAAAAACAAAATCGCTTAGAGCAGGAAGAGAAAAGCGAAAAGAACCGCCAAAAAGCCATCAGTGCCGAGCTTGAATGGGTGCGTTCAAATGCCAAAGGACGGCGTTCAAAGAGCAAAGCCCGTCTGGCCGCCTTTGAAGAAATGTCATCCAGTGACTACCAAAAACGCAGTGAAACCAGTGAGCTGTATATCGCGCCCGGTCCTCGTTTAGGTGACAAGGTAATTGAAGCCCATGGTTTAGCAAAGTCCTATGGCGATAAACTGCTGTATGAAAACCTCTCCTTCAGCCTGCCTCGCGGCGGCATAGTCGGCATTATCGGTCCTAATGGCGCAGGTAAAACCACGCTGTTCCGTATGCTGACAGGTCAGGAAACAGCGGATGCCGGTGAGATTTCAGTCGGCGAAACCGTAAAAATCGCCTATGTTGATCAGTCCAGAGATGCGCTTAATGGTGAGAACAGTGTCTGGGAAGAAATATCCGATGGTCTGGAAAACCTGACGGTTGAAAACCACACCTTCTCATCACGTGGCTATGTCAGCCGCTTTAATTTCAAAGGTGATTCACAGCAAAAGCGGGTGAAAGATCTGTCAGGTGGTGAGCGTAATCGTGTGCATCTGGCCAAGTTACTTAAGTCGGGCGGCAACCTGTTATTACTCGATGAGCCAACCAATGAT